>Ga0302326_10000621_pt1 | contig 96813 bp, 84 predicted proteins | sample Palsa_T0_3_FD_202264 | JGI IMG/M metagenome (GOLD analysis project Ga0302326, IMG submission 202264) | Peat permafrost microbial communities from Stordalen Mire near Abisko, Sweden - Palsa_T0_3 | ecosystem: Environmental > Terrestrial > Soil > Palsa > Peat permafrost | place: Sweden: Abisko... | reverse complement strand
ATCTGCAGGTCATGGCCGTAAAACAGGAAGAAGCCGAAGTGGTCGCACGCACTTTGACGGCGAAAGGCTTCCCCGCCTCGCTCGCTCCAGGTCTCAGAGGATTGACGCGCGTGATGGTCGGCCCTTATTCCGACACCGCTTCACTCGGCAAGGCCAAAGCCGATTTGGAGAATTCCGGTTTCCACCCCATTGTGAAAAGATAGGGAAGTGATCGACACGCTCGTGCAAATCGGCGCGCCCGCGCGTGCCCGCTTACCTGAGTGGGCCCGTAAGAGCACCACGCACCACGATGCGCTGCATGGGCTGAAGACCGATCTACGGCGTCTCAATTTGCATACGGTCTGCGAATCGGCACGTTGTCCGAATATCCACGAATGTTTCGCGCGAGGCTCAGCCACGTTCATGATTCTCGGCAACCTGTGCACGCGAGGCTGCGGCTTTTGTGCGGTGCCCAAAGGCTCGCCGGCCAAGCAGGATATGCGCCTCGATCCGTCCGAACCCGCCCATGTCGCGCGCATGGCCGCGGCGATGCGCTTGCGCTACGTGGTGATCACCAGCGTCAATCGCGACGATCTGGAGGATGGCGGTTCCGCGCACTTCTCCGAGACGGTGCGCCAGGTGCGGCGCGCCCTGCCCGAAGCCCGCGTGGAAGTGCTCACGCCCGATTTCTGCGGCGACCTGAAGGCCGTCGCCCGCGTGCTCGAGGCCGGCCCGCACGTCTTCAATCACAATATCGAAACGGCGCCGCGCCTCTATCGCCGCGTACGCCCCCAGGCCCAATACCAGCAGTCTCTGGATGTGCTGGATTTCGCGCGCCGGCATCGGCCCGATATCCTGACCAAATCAGGTCTGATGGTTGGCCTCGGCGAAACTGATAACGAAGTGCGCGAGGTGCTGCGCGATCTGCGCGCGGCCGGCACCGCCGTCGCCACCATCGGACAGTATCTCCAGCCCACCCGCCGCAATCTGCAGGTGGTTGCCTATGTTGAGCCGGCGCAATTTCATGCCTGGCGCGACTATGGCATTTCTATTGGTTTTCAAATGGTGTTCAGCGGCCCGCTGGTGCGTAGCTCCTATATGGCCGACCAGGTGAGTGAAGAGGCGCGGCGGACAGCAAATTGAAGTACCTCGGCGCGCTCCTCACCGCGATCCTGTTGGTCGCGGCCTTTCCGCATTTCAACCTGGCGTGGCTGGCGCCGGTGGCGCTGACGCCGCTGCTGGTGGCCTTGGCGTACGAGCCCCGCCCGGCGCGCCGATTCCTGCTCGGTTACATCACGGGTGTGGTCTATTGGTTCGGAGTCTGTTACTGGATCGAGACGGTACTGGCTTTCTACGGCGGATTGAACAAACCGCTGGCCTGGCTCTCGTTTTTGCTTTTTTGTTTGATCAAGGCGCTGCACATGGGCATTTTCGGCTGGCTGGCCGGAATTGTTATGCGACGCTGGTGGGCGGCGCCCGCGGTGGCCGCGCTATGGGTCGCTATCGAATGGACGCACGGCTGGCTGGGCTTCGCCTGGCTCGCGCTGGGCAATGCGGGCATCGATATGGACGTGCCCATGCGTCTGGCGCCCTACACCGGCGTGTACGGCCTGTCCTTCGTCTTCATGCTTTCCGCCACGGCTTTGGCGCTCGCTATCCTCCGGCGCCCGCGCCTGCAGCTCTTTTGGTTGCTGGCGCTCCCCTTTCTGGCTCTCCTGCCGCATCTGCCGGACGCCCGCAGGGGCCGCCAAACCGCCGTGCTTTTACAGCCCAACATCTCCGAAGACGAGCAGTGGACCGCCGCCTCCGTGGATAGAATGCAGCGCCGGTTGGCGATGCTCTCCCTGCGCGCAGTCATGACCGGGGGCGAGGATCGCCCTTCTCTGGTGGTCTGGCCCGAAGTACCGGCTCCGCTCTATTACGATACGGACCCAAATTTACAGGCCTACGTCGCGGACCTCGCGCGCACCTCCGGCACTCACCTTCTGCTGGGCGTGGTGACGCATACTCCACAAGGCGCGCCGCTCAACTCGGCCATTCTGGTATCGCCCGAAGGCCGCCTGCTGAGCCGCTATGACAAGGTTAACCTGGTGCCTTTCGGCGAGTTCGTTCCGTGGCCTTTCGATTTCATCAAGCGCATCACCACCGAAGCCGGCGATTTTTCCCCCGGCACACGTGTGGTCGTCTCGCCCATCGGCGATCACCGGATTGCCACATTCATCTGCTACGAATCGGTCTTTCCGAATTTCGTGCGGCGCTTCGTTGCCAATGGCGCTGAAGTGCTGTTCAACATCTCCAACGACGGTTACTTCGGCAAGAGCGCCGCGCGCCAGCAGCACCTCGAAATCGTACGCATGCGCGCCGCGGAAAACCAGCGTTGGATCTTGCGCTCCACCAATGACGGCATTACCGCCACCATCGACCCGGCCGGCCGGCTGCGCGGCGCGTTGCCTTTGTATATCGAGGCGGCCTCGCGCACAGGCTTCACCTATCTTCAAACGCTAACTTTCTACACTCGATTCGGCGACTGGTTTCCGATTCTATGCGCGATGGTGACGGCCGCGCTGCTCATTGTTGATCGCCGTCACCAGAGCAATTGACATGACGCGGCCGGAGTGATAGCGTCGGAGCCATATTTCAAAGGACCCGGGACCGTATGCTAGCGGCATCATCAGGCACCTTGAAAGGAGGGTTTATGACGAGGACAGGACAACACCAGCGCTGCATTTCCGCGCTGGCAATAGGGGCGATGTTCGTGACAGCGGTGATCGGGACACCAATGGTCGGGGCGCAGACGTACACCGTGCTGCACCGGTTCAAGGGATCTCCAACGGACGGAGCATATCCCTTTGGACCTCTAACCGGGGATTCGGCAGGCAATCTCTATGGCACCACTGGCAGCGGTGGCGCATCCAATGCAGGAGTGGTGTTCAAACTGGCTAAGGCCGGCGAGATCTTACTGTACAGCTTCACCGGCGGGGAGGACGGGAAGGACCCCAACGGTGTAATCCGAGACTTGGCAGGCAATCTCTACGGCGCTACGTACGCCGGCGGCGCATCGGGCTACGGAGCAGTGTTCGAGCTGGATAGGACCGGCACGGAGACGGTGCTGTACAGCTTCAGAGGGGGTGCGGACGGGGCGCTTCCCAACGGAGGTATGGTCCAAGACCCGGCAGGCAATCTCTACGGCACTACTGTCAGCGGCGGCCTCTTTCTGTGTAGTGGGTATGGCGGTTCAGGAGGTGGGCCCTGCGGAGTAGTGTTCAAGGTCGATACGGCCGGCACGGAGGAGGTACTGTACTCCTTCACAGGGGGCGCGGACGGGTGGGAACCTTCCGCTGGTCCGATCGGAGACTCGGCAGGCAATCTCTACGGCACGGATTACATCAATTACGGCGTGTGCTGCGGAGTGGTGTACAAGCTGGATGATACTGGCAAGTTTACGGTGCTGTACACCTTCTTAGGGGGAGCGGACGGTGCAAACCCCGCCGCAAGTCTGATCCGAGACTCAGCAGGCAATTTTTACGGCACTACTGTGCACGGCGGCATCGATGGCGATGATTGCAGTATTCCCTTTCAGACGGGCTGCGGAGTAGTGTTCAAGCTGGATACGACCGGGACGGAGACGGTACTATATAGCTTCACAGGGGGAGCGGACGGTGCAAACCCCTCTGCAGGTTTGATCCGAGACGCGGCAGGCAATCTCTACGGCACGACTCCGAACGGCGGGATTTTCAACAGCACATGCACTGCCGGCTGTGGAGTCGTGTTCAAGCTGGATACAGCCGGCAAGGAGACGGTACTATATAGCTTCACAGGGGGAGCGGACGGGGCATACCCCTACGCTTTGATCCGAGGCCCGGCAGGCAATTTCTACGGCACTGCTTACAACGGCGGCATCGTCAACAGCACATGTACTTCCGGTTGCGGAGTACTGTTCATGCTGCAACCCTGACGGCCCGCATGAAATCGGATGAGGGGACACTTCTACTTTGCCTTCACCTGTAGATCGCCGCCGGTGAGCGGCTCGCCAAACTCCGCGCGCACCAGCGCCAGCGCCTCTTCCGCATTTTGAACGCGAGCTTCGAGCTGCGCGTCTTCGACCGCCGCCAGCATTCTTGCGAAAGCCGGTCCGGGCCGGTACCCCGCTGCGATCAGGTCGCGCCCGGTGATCAGCGGCGTGGGTTTCAAGTCCTGCTCACCAAGTTCCACGGTGCGCGCCAAAATCATTTTGTAAGTGTCCAGCCTGCCGTTGCTCGAGAGGCAGTCCAGGCGGTGCAATTCCAGGTGTTCGCCGAACTCCGGGGTACGCAGGAATCGCTTCAGCGTGCTCTGGCGCATGTCGCCGGCATCCTTGAAGCGCATGTGATTCCCGATCAGGGCTTCGACCTGCGCGGTCTGCTCATTGGAGAATCGCAGCCGCGTCAGGATCTGGTGCGCCAGCCGTACACCTTCCGCTGCATGCCCGTCGAAGCGTATACGCCCGGCCACCCGAAATGTGGGCGGTTTTCCGATATCGTGCAGCAGCGCGCCCATCGCCAGGGTCAGCGTGGGGTGGCGTAGCTTCTCGAGCAGCAGCAGCGTGTGGGTCCACACGTCGCCCTCCGGATGAAACTCGGGCGGCTGCGCCACACCCTTCATGGCGGCTACTTCGGGCAGAATATCGCCCAGCAGTCCGGTCTCGTCGAGCATCTCGAAGCCGCGCCGTGCTCCGCCTTCGGTGAGTATGCGGGACAGCTCGTCGCGAATCCGTTCGGGCGACACGTTGGCGATCAGGCCGTGCAGCCTTTTCAAAGCCTGCATGGTGGAGGGCTCGATGGTGAAGCCCAGGCGCGCCGCGAAGCGCACGGCGCGCAACAGCCGCAGGTGGTCCTCCTGGAAGCGCTGATCGGGATCACCGATTGCGCGGATAATACCGTGGCCCAGATCCTCCTGGCCGCCGGTGAAGTCCAGCACCTTCCCGGATTCCGGGTCGAGCAACAGCGCGTTGATGGTAAAGTCGCGGCGCAACGCGTCCTCGCGCGGCCCGGCCTCGAAGCGAACCTGATCGGGGCGCCGCCCATCGCTGTAGCTGAAGTCGCTGCGGAAGGTGGCCACCTCCACCTGAGACGCGCCCTCACGCACCAGCACCACACCGAAGTGAGCTCCTACTTGTTCGGTACGCTCGAACAACTCCGAAACGCGGTCGGGGCGCGCGTCGGTGGCGACGTCAAAGTCTTTCGGCCGGCGATCGAGCAGCAAGTCACGCACAGAGCCACCCACCAGGAACGCCTGGTGCCCGGCCGAACGCAGCCGGAGAACAATTGAGCGAGCCAATTCCTCCGAGGTCACTACTACCAATATTAAGGCAGGCTCATGTTAAGATGTGATTGCCCGTCGCCAGCCGAGTCTCTTTTTGCAATGACCACACAGCAGCGGCCCCGCGTTGTCAACGTCGTAGTCGCCACCACTGTCATGCTGTCGTTCATCTCCTTCTGGAGAGCGGCGGCCATCGTATTAAGCGATCTAGCCTCGTCTGCGTATTACGTCGGCGGCATCGCCGAACGAGCTATTGGCAAGGCCGCGCCATGGTTCATCCTGGCGATCATGCTGTTCTCCTACGCGGTGCGGGCCATCTACATCGAGAGCTGCAGCATGTTTGTGCGCGGCGGCGTCTACAAGGTCGTGCACGAGGCCATGGGCGGAACTCTGGCCAAGTTTTCCGTTTCCGCGCTCATGTTCGACTATGTCCTGACCGGCCCGATCAGCGGCGTCAGTGCGGGGCTCTACCTGGGTGGTCTGATTAACGAGACCGGGGAGTACCTGAGAATCCCGGGATTGCACGTTCATCCGCCATATTTCGCGGCGCTTTTCGCCGCGGCCGTCACCGTCTACTTCTGGCGAAAAAACATCATCGGCATTCACGAATCGAGCGAGAAGGCGCTACGCATCATGCAGATCACCACGGTTATGGTGGTGATACTGATCATCTGGTGCCTGGTCACCATTTTCCAGAGAGGCTACCATCCGGTGCCGCTGCCGGTACTCGCGAATCTGCGTTTCAGCGAGGACGGTCTGGGCTGGCTGAAAGGCACACTGGCGCCTTCGATTACCATCATCGCGGTGCTGATCGGTCTGGGTCACTCGCTGCTTGCGATGAGTGGCGAAGAGAGCCTGGCGCAGGTGAATCGGGAGATCGCCTCACCCAAACTGCTGAATCTCGAACGCGCCGGGTTCGTGATTTTCATCTACAGTATGCTCTTCACCTCGCTGGTCTCCTTCTTCGCGGTGATGATTATTCCGGACGCGGCCCGGCAGCATTTCCTGGATAACCTGATCGGCGGCCTTTCCATGTTCCTGGTGGGCCCCGTTTCCGTGCGACTGTTATTTCATGGCTTCGTGGTGCTGGTAGGGACGCTGATCCTGGCCGGCGCCGTCAACACAGCCATCATAGGATCGAACGGCGTCCTCAACCGTGTAGCCGAGGACGGTGTGCTCCCGGACTGGTTTCGTCACCCGCACCACAAGTTTGGCACCACCTCGCGAATTATCAACGTCATCGTCATTCTGCAGTTGATCACCATCCTGGTGAGCCGCGGCGACGTTTATATGCTGGGCGAAGCGTACGCCTTCGGAGTGGTTTGGAGTTTCGCGATGAAGGCATTGTCGGTCCTGGTGCTGCGCTACAAGCAGCCGCTGGGCCGCGAATGGAAGGTGCCCTTGAACTTCCATATCGGCCATACCGAGATTCCCGTTGGCCTGATACTTATCACCGTGGTGTTGTTCTCGCTCGCCATAATCAACGTCCTTACGAAGAAAGTCGCCACGATCTCAGGAGCGAGCTTTACGGTGGTGTTCTTCATCGTGTTTGAACTTTCGGAAAAATACAACCGCAGCCACACCTCCGCGCATTCCGAAGATATGGAGAAGTTCAACCTGGACACCAAGGAGGACCTGTCGGCCGAGACGGCCCGAGTGAGACCCGGCAACGTCATCGTGGCCGTGCGGAACCCGAATCATCTCTACCATCTCAAGCGCGTACTGGAGAAAACGGACCCGCGCCGCATCGACATCGTGGTGCTTTCTGTGAGGCAGGTGACGCAGGCGGGTTCCGGAGAGCACGGTCTGGAACCCGGGCAGCTCTTCTCGGCTGATGAGACGGCGGTTTTTTCGAAAGTCGTGTCGCTCGCTGAGAAGGCCGGTAAGCACGTCGAACTAATGGTCGTGCCCGGCGGCAATCCCTACGCGGCCATCATCCAGACCGCCCAGCGGCTGCAATCGTCGCGCGTGGTGATGGGGCTCTCGCCCACCATGAGTCCGGCCGAGCAAGGCGCCGCGGTGGGACGCGATTGGGAAAATCTGCCAGAACCGCGTCCTTCGCTGTCCCTGGAAATTGTGGCGCCCGACGAAGAGGAATCGATTTTCTTCAATCTCGGTCCCCATCCGCCGAGGCTCTGGCCGGAGGATATTGAGCTGGTTCACCAGCTCTGGCTGGAATTGGCTGCCAAGGGCCCCGGTGCAAAACTTCATCACCGCGATATCGTAGGCGTGGCCTTGCGCCGCATGTGGCAGGAGATTCGATCCGGAAATGCTGATGAAGTGGTGGCGGATATTACCCGGGAGGTCAACCACGGAAACTCCCGGCCGCCGCCGGTCGGCGAGCCCAAGTAAGCCGCGCCATCCATACCAGCCGTCTCATGACCGCCTCTGAGGCTGGCTGCCGCTAAAATCGGAAGTCTGCTCGACCACCATGGATTCTCTGGAATTGCTGTTCAAAGGCGTGCTGGCAGGATTCGCGATCTCTGCGCCCGTAGGCCCTGTAAACGTCTTGTGCTTTTCCCGAACACTGTCGAAGGGACGGATGGCAGGTCTTATCTCCGGACTTGGGGCGGCTACCGCGGATACCATCTACGGAGGCGTAGCGGGCTTCAGTATCAGCTTCATCATTGTTTTCCTGCTGCATGAAGAATTCTGGATACGCCTGTTCGGCGGAATGCTGTTGATCGCCATAGGCATCCGTTATTACTTCAAAAAGCCGGAATCACTCGAAGACCAGAAACAGAAGCAGGCGACGCACTCGGACTACATCTCGGCACTGTTATTGAATTTGACCAATCCTACAACGGTGTTATCTTTCCTGGCGGTGCTGGCCGCTCTGGGAATGGGACAGCACAAATCGTGGTGGTTGAAGCTGCTGCTGGTGGCCGGGATCTTCTGTGGCGCCATGTTCTGGTGGATCGCGGTGGTGCTCGCCGGAAGCCACTTCCGGGGGCGTTTCAACGATCGCGCCACACTTTGGATGAACCGCATAGCGGGGCTGGCTATCGGTGCGTTCGGGATCGTAACGTTAGTGCTGAGTCACTGGTCGCCCAAGTGAACCGTCACGAACCCGCCTGATGCTCCAGCACGGTCAGGGTGACCTCCGACGGATGTTCCTTCGAGTGATGCACCCTGTTGTGCGCCACTATGCCCTTTACCTCGTCGTAAGTGTTGCCGCCGGTATTGAAATTACGGTCGAAGCGCGGGAAGTTGCTGCTGGATACCTCGATGCGGATGCGATGGCCGGGTGGGAAATAATTGCTGGTGGTCATGGGCTGCAGCGTCACTTTATAGACCTTGCCCGGTTCCATCCAGACGGGTGGCTTGTCGTAGCCTTCGCGATAACGAACGCGCTGGATGGTCTCATCCAGGTTGTAGGCAGTACCCTCCTGGTCGACGTCGATCACCTTTACGGTGAAGTCGGTGTCTTTCGCATCGGACGACACGTACAACGTCGCCTCCATCGGGCCGCTCACTTCGATGCCTGCTTTCAGCGGCTCCGAGGTGTAGACCAGAATATCGGCGCGCGCTTCCATTTTGCGTTGATCGAAAGCCCCACCCGACACCGCATTGCCTGTGCAGCAGACATTGCCGCCGTAGGAGGGCACCGGGTTCATGGGATCGTAGACGAACTCGTCAGGCAAATCGGCGGCAGGCGCGGCGCCCGTCAACACTCCATCGCCATTCAGGCTGTTGGCCTTCCCGCCGCTCGCCAGAAAAAAGTTCATCGGCCGCGCGCCGGCCGGCGGCCATGTGTCTGCAGTTTGCCACTTGTTCAGGCCCATGGTGAAGTAGCGGACTTTGGGCGTGTTCTCCAGAATGTGGTTGTCTTCTCCCTTCAGGAAATGATCGAACCAGCCATAGGTGAGCGCATCGTAGTCCAGCCGCGCGTCACCCATGTCGCGCTCGCCCACCACGGTGTGCTCGCTCGCCTGTTTGTATCTGCAGTGGAGCGTCGGCGCGATCACGGCGTACTGTTGATTGGCAATCTCCGGCCTGGCCGTTTTGCGCACGTAGTTATACGCGGCCAGGTTTGGCCCCACCGACACATCGTACCAGGACATGAACCAGAATCCCGGTACGTTGATGGTCTTATCGTCGTGCCACAGGCCGCCGCGATACCAGGCCGGATCGTTGGGAGTGCGCTCGATCATCGCGCCGCCGGTGGAGACTTCCATGCGATCGGCGAAGATCCCGTGGGGTCCGTCGACTGCCTTGATAATATCCATCTCCGGAAGATGCTCGAGCGCCTTCGACCAATCGACCGGCGGCAACTGCTGCGCCAGATCGAAGGACTTCGCCTCCCGTACCAGCTCTTCGGGGGGCGTGTTGGGCGGAAACATCGGCCGCACCTGATTCTGCTCTCCGTAGAGCCAGCTGATGAACAGCATCTGCACAGCGCCGCCACGATACCAATTGCCTTGCTCGTAGTACGGCCCAACGCGTCCGACGCCCGCGCCGAAACCTTGCGGAATCATGGCCGCAAACGCGGGATTTCCCAGCGCGGCGACACCCAGTTGCCACTCAGCCGTGGACGAGCAACCGATGGTGCCTACTTTGCCATTGGACCAGGGCTGCGAGGACATCCACGTGATCGCCTCGGAGCCATCGGTGAGCGGCGGACCCAGGATATCGTAGTTGCCTTCGGAGAAGAAGTGCCCGCGCTCGTTCATCTCGACGAATGCATAGCCGCGCTTGACCGCCTCGAGCGGCGCCTTCATGTCCGCCGGAATCCCGTTTTTGACATCCCAATAGTTGAAGTTGTAAGGCGTTCGCACGAAGATGATCGGATATTTTTTCGAGGTATCCTTCGGACGATAAATGTCGGCCGCCATACGCTTGCCGTCGCTCATCGGCACCATCACTTTACGCTCGATGATGGCCACCGACTCGATCTCCTTCTCCAGTGCATTGCGCGTTTCGGCAATTTGCGCCTGCCCTGGCGGCGGCTGCGCGGAGGCCAAGGAAAGCGCGCCAGTGGCAATTCCCGCCAGCAGCAGGCGCGCGGCCTGTGCGCCAATACGTAGAGACAATGGTCTGGACGGCATGGTGAATGGGAGATTATACACCAACGCGCCGTGCCCCGCCGTAACCTTCTTCCGTCGGGGCGCGCCTCCCACCCGTGAGCCAATTCGCGCGCATCGCCGGGCCGGCGGCGTTTGTCTGGCTGCTGGCGGGCGCCGGCGCCCGTGCGCAAACGTCCAATGGCCTCGGCTCAGACGGCTTGAATCATGACCGCATCCTGGGTGTCGTTCCCAACTATCAGACGGTCAACGATGCAGCCGCGGCGACACCCCCTCTTACGCCGGAACAGAAGTGGCAGTTTTTTCTGAAAGAGAGCCGCGACCCGTTCAATATTGCTGCCGCGGCGTTGAGCGCAGGACTTTCGCAGGCCGACAATCAGACGCCCAAATATGGCGAAGGCGGCGCTGCTTACGGCAAACGATTGGGCGCCGCGGTGGGCGATTTCACTTCCCAGAATCTCTTCGGCGACGCCTTGCTGGCCTGCCTGTTTCATCAGGATCCCAGGTATTTCCGCAGAGGTCCGCGGAGCCGCTTTGTGGCGCGCGTGGCATATTCCGTGAGCCGCATTGCCGTGGCCCGTCAGGATTCCGGCAGGCAGACCTTCGATGCATCGGGCGTCCTGGGCATGATGCTGGGCATAGGCGCCTCGAACCTCTACTACCCTTCCGCCAGCCGGCGTGGAACGGTTATGGCTGCCCGCATGGGGACGAGCCTCACTGGCTGGGCCATCGGTAACGTCGCGGCGGAGTTCTGGCCCGACCTTCAGCACAAATTTTTCGCTCACGGATTCCCGCACCGAAAACCGCCGGAGCCGCCGGTACTGCACCGATAGTTAAATCCTTCTCAGCAGCAGCGCCGAATTCTTGCTCCCGAAAGCAATGCAGTTGGCTACGGCGTGCTCAATCTCGATGCGCCGGCCTACATCGGGGACGTAATCCAGATCGCACTCCGGGTCCGGCTCATCGACGTTGATGGTCGGATGCACCACACCATCCCGCATGGCCAGCAGGATGGCCGCAACCCCGGCTGCTCCACAGGCTCCCTGCGGATGCCCGATGAGGCTCTTCAGTGCGGACCCCGCCAGTTTGTAAGCGTGGCCGTCGAACGCCAGCTTCACCGCGCGCGTTTCGATACGGTCGTTCAATTCCGTGGCCGTGCCGTGATAGCTGACGTACTGCACGTCGTGCGGCTGTATGCCGCCCTCTTCGATGGCCATCCGCATGGTGCGCGCGGGTTCCTCGCCGCACTCCTCCAGCCGCACCCGGTGATAGGCTTCGCAGGTGGACCCATACCCGGCCACTTCCCCGTAGATGTGGGCGCCCCGGGCGCGCGCGTGCTCCAGCTCCTCCATAACAAAAAACCACGCACCTTCGGCGATCACAAAGCCGTCCCGATCCCGCGAAAAGGGCCGCGAGGCACGCTGCGGCTCGGAGTTCCATCCCGTGCTCATGATGCGCATGACGATGAACCCGCGCAGAATCAGCGGCGCGAGGGGCGCGTCCACTCCGCCCGCCACCATTATGTCCAGCACACCCGCTTGTATGTTGCGATAGGCGTACCCTATGGCGTCGGTGGAAGAGGTGCATCCCGTCGAAACGATGTGACTCATGCCGCGGAAGCCGAACCGCATGGAAACTTCGCTGGCCAGCGTGCCGATGGTGGAGGTGGGGACGGTATAGACGCTGCACAGTTTTTGTTTACCGGAATAATAGAGGCGATACTGCTCTTCGGTGAACTCCTGGCTGCCGCCGCCCGATCCCACAATGACGCCGATTTGCCGCAGCTCCTCGCGTGTCATGGCGCTGGAGTCAATGCCCGAGTCCGCCATGGCCTCCTTTACCGCGGCCGCTCCCAGCGGCACCACCCGCGATACGTGCTGCCGGTCTTTGGGCTCGACATATTGGAACTCGTCGAAATCCACCACCTCTCCAGCCACCTGCACAGGATATGCGCAAGGGTCGAAGCGGCTGATGCGACGAACGCCGCTCACGCCATTCCGGCTAGCTTCCCAAAACGCCTCTCGGCCGATTCCATTCGGGCTAACCGCCCCGATACCGGTAATCACTACGCGTCTTTTCATTTAGCTGAAGTTTTGCCTTTTGCCAATAGGACAGTATAGGCTGATTTTATGGGCGATGGTGGGAGGGCACGCCAAAACAGCGAAGCACGCTGCCTGTTGGCCGGCCTTGAAACCGGCATCGTCGCCGCTTCGATTCTCCTCGGATGGTTAGCGCTCGCTTCGGCCTGGTATCGCCGCTCCATTTGGACTACGGCCAACATAATGGCCACCACCTTCTACGGCGAAGCGGCCCTGACGCCACGATTTTCCTCTCGCACCCTGGCCGGGCTGGCGCTCTACCTGATCCTGTACGGGATCATCGGCGCTGTATTCGGTCTCGCCGTTCCCAGCCGTACTCCTAGCCTCCGTATGACGTTGGTGGGAGTGCTGGTGGGCCTGTTCTGGTATTATCTGTCCTACGCTCTGCTTTGGCGGAATCTAAATCCACTCATAACACTTTACACCCACGGCGGCCCTATGATGGCTGGGCATGTGCTCTATGGCGGCTTCCTCGGGCGCTTCCCGCGCTATTTGTCCGCGCTGTCGCCGGGTGGCCCCACGGTCGATGCGGCCTAAATCGCGCAAGCAGGCGCTCGGGGAGTACCTGGCCGCGCACGCGATCATCGCCATCGGCGAAAATGAATGGCGCGAGCTGTTGCGCGTACTCGCCCCCATTTCGGAGAGCTACCTGCGCGAACTGCTGCGCGCCTCCGGCCTGCCCTTTGCGCAGCCCTATGCCGGTGTGCATCAGAAATCCTTCGAGGAACTGGAGCATGCTTTGCGTGAGATACTCGCCATTTATACCGAAGCGGTAGATGCCGGAGATCGCACCCTCGCGCGCTATTGCCGGCGTCAGGTGATCGCCGCCAAGGACCGCGCCCGCTTCCTCGCGCGCAGCCCCAAAAGCACCGCCGCCAGGCAGCAACAGAAAAACGAAATGGTGCAGTGGATGCTTGTCTGGCTGGAAAACCCCGCAGTGTTCCCCGCCTGGGTCGAGATACGTAAGCGCTATTCGAGTTCCACGGACTCGACCTGAACGGTGTCTCCATCCAGTGTTCCGGTCACTTTCGCTTTCAGCTCTTTTTCCTTGCTGGTGGCCTTGAGCGCTGCCAGAGCCTTGGCATTGCCGCTTTCGTCGAACTTCACGAACTTGCCATCGGATAGCACCAGGCCATAGCCGCTCTTGGCGCAGCCGATCGCACACTTGGTGGTGTGGCCGGCCAGGTCTTTGTTCTTGCACATCACGTCTACCAGCGTGCCGTTCCATGTTTCGGCAAACGCGGCGGCGGAAAACAACAGCAGCAATCCTGCAAATTTTTTCATGGCTCGATTATACCCCGCGCCACGCTACACTGAAAAAAGTGGAAGAAGAAGTCTTAGGCAAAGCTTACGATTCCCGCCTGATGCGCAGGCTGCTCGGCTACATGCGCCCCTACCGCGGCTATGTAGCGCTCTCACTGGTCTTCCTGCTGCTGCAATCGGTGTTGCAAGTCGCCGGTCCGCTGTTGACCAAGATCGCGGTCGATCGCTACCTGCAGCCCAACCCGTCTCGCGTATCCACGCCTATCGACCACTATTTACCCGCCAACCCGTGGAACGGTCTCGCCGCCGTGGGCGTGCTTTACCTAGGCATTCTGCTCGGCTCGTTCATCTTCGGCTTCGCGCAGACTTATCTCATGCAGTATACCGGACAGCTTGCCATGTTCGATCTGCGCAAAGAGCTGATGGCGCATCTACAGCGGCTGGACATTGCTTTCTTCGATCGCAACCCGGTAGGGCGGCTGGTCACCCGGGTTACCACGGACGTCGATGTGCTGAACGATCTGTTCGCTTCGGGCCTGGTCACCATCCTCGGCGACGTGCTGGTGCTGGCCTTCATTCTGGCGATCATGTTCAAGCTCAGCCCGGGCCTCGCGATCTTAATGCTCTCCGTGATGCCAATTGTCATTCTGGTCACCGTGGTGTTCCGGCGCAGTGTCACGCAAAGCTACCGGCGCATCCGTGTGGCCATCGCCAAGATCAATGCATACGTGCAGGAGCATGTAACCGGCATCGTGGTGTTGCAGCTTTTCAATCGCGAAGCCAGAAGCATCCAGGAATTCGATGGAGTCAACCGCGAGCACATGGATGCCTATAAAGACGCCATCGTGGCCTATGGCTGGTTTTACCCTGTCATCGAATTTCTTTCGATGCTGGCGCTGGCCGGCATCCTGTCCTACGGCGGTTTCCGTATCGAGCGCGGCGCGCTCACGCTTGGTGTAGTAGTCGCTTTCCTGCAGTACGGCCTGCGATTCTTCCGTCCTATACAGGACCTCAGCGACAAGTACAACATCCTGCAGGGCGCCATGGCCTCCGCCGAGCGCATTTTCAAGTTGCTGGATGCGCGGCCCGAAATCCTGATAGCTGCCGACCCGCAGCCGGCGCCGGTTGCGGCGCGGATCGAGTTCGATCGCGTCTGGTTCGCCTATCACCACGACGACTGGGTGCTGCGCGACGTCAGTTTCACCATCGAGCCCGGAGAAACTATCGCCGTGGTGGGGCACACGGGCGCCGGCAAGACCACCCTCATCAGCCTGTTGATGCGCTTCTATGATGTGGGCCAGGGCGCTATCCGGATCGGAGGCGAAGACATCCGTCAACTCGATCCGCAGGATCTGCGGCGGCAGTTCGGCGTGGTGCTGCAGGACCCTTATCTGTTTACCGGCACGCTCGAGGACAACATCCGCCTGGGAACGCCGGGCATCGACCGTCAGACCGTTGAGGACGCCGCCGAACAAGTGAACCTGATGGATTTTATCCGCTCGCTACCCGACGGTTTCGATCAGCGCATACGCGAGCGCGGCAGCGGTCTTTCCACGGGTCAAAAACAGCTGATCAGCTTCGCACGCGCCCTGGCGCACAATCCACGCTTTCTGATTCTGGACGAAGCTACCTCGAGCGTCGATACGGAAACCGAATTTCGCGTGCGCGAAGCCCTCGCACGCATGGTAGAAGGCCGCACTTCAATCGTGATCGCGCACAGGCTATCCACCATACAGCGCGCCGACCGCATCCTGGTCATGCACAAGGGACGCCTGCGCGAATCCGGTACACATCAACAGTTGCTGGCGCAACGGGGCATCTACTGGAAACTCTATCAACTTCAGTACAAGGACCAGGAACCGGCCGCCGGGCGGCTTGCGCCGCAACAAGGCTAACTCGGGATGCCGGCCACCCGCGCACGCGTGGTTTCCACCTGGCGCTCGTCGAGGAGCAGGCGGCGCAGAGTGCGCAGATCGTTCAGAATGCGTCGGCTGGTGGTGATGTGAAGGCTTAACTTGGCCAGATTGTAAGTCACCAGTTGCAGGGCCTCTTTGCGGCGTTCAGCTTGTTCGGCGCCAGCTACTGCAATGTCGGCGTCGACCTCTTTGCGAGCTTCTTCGATGGCTTCCGCAAGCAGAGAAACGTATTCGTGAGAACCTTCGATGCTGTCAAAAGGTGTTTCCGGGTTGTAGTTCACTAAGGGCCTCCAGCAAGTGTAGAATCTCTAAATACCTTATTACGTTCCCTTATTCTCGCATAAAAAATATCGCAGATAACATGAGATTTTCTAAGGGTGTAGGTACTAGTACACCGAACAGCTAATACGGGGGCGCTTCGGGGATGGCTGCGCCGTCTTTGCGTGGTGAGGAAGCACCGTAATTCACCTTTGCGTCGGAGTCGTAGAGGACTGCCTGCCCGCCACCCATCCAGCCGGAGAAATCGGCCAGAGTTTCGAGCCTGTGACCGCGCGCGGAGAGCGCTTCGCGCACAACGGGCGGAACGCGATTTTCAATCATCACATCGCAGCCGCCGAAGGTCAGCTTGGTGAACCGTGCAGCTTCGAGCGCCGCCTGAATATTCAAGTTGTGGTCCACCAGGTTAGAGACGAACTGCGCATGCGCCTGCGCCTGATTGTACCCACCCATGATGCCGAAGCCGATGTGCACGTTATCCTTCTCCATGAAAGCGGGGATGATGGTATGGAGAGGACGCTTGCGCGGCGCCAGGGCATTGGGGTGGTCAGCATCCATCTCGAACAATGCGCCGCGATTTTGCAGGTGAAACCCGTAGTCGTCCACAGCCACGCCGGAGCCAAAGCTGAGATAGACGCTCTGAATGAGCGAGGCGATATTGCCTTGCGAATCCACCGCCGCCAGATAGATGGTGTCGCCCGCGGTGGCGACGGGCTTACCGGGCGCCACTTCGCAACGCGCCTCGCGGGGATCGATCAAGGCAGCCCGCTCGCGAGCATAGCTCTTCGAGATGATGCCCTGGGTAGCAACTTGAGCGAAGCGCGGATCAGCGACGTAACGGTGCAGGTCGGCATAGGCGAGCTTCTGTGCTTCGATCTCCAGGTGCAGGGCTTCCACGCTCGCAGGCGCGTAGTTGAACAGCGGAAACGTCTCGAGAATGTTGAGCATTTCAAGCGCGGCGATGCCCTGGCTGTTGGGCGGCAGCTCGTAGATTTTCCAGCCACGGTAATCGGTGGAGACCGGCTCGACCCATTCGGATTCGAACTCGGCGAGGTCGGCAGCCGACAGCTTGCCGCCCAGGCGCGCCGAGGTTTTCAAAATGGCGTGGGCTATCTCGCCGCGATAGAAAGCGGCCGCGCCTTCGGCGGCGATCAGTTTATAAGCCGCGGCCAGGCGGCGATTGCGGAAGACCTGGCCCACTTCAGGCGGACGGCCCTCCGGCAAAAAAACCTGGCGAGCATTCTCGTCGCCGGAAAGCTTGCCGGCCGAAGACTTCCATACATCCTGAATGATCTCGGTCACCGGAAAGCCGTTTTCGGCGTAATAGACGGCGGGGCGGAACAGTTCGCGCCAGTTGAGCTTCCCGAAGCGCTTGTGCAATTTGGCCCAGCCCTCGACGCATCCGGGAACTGTTACCGAGTGAATGCCGTCCTGCGGCATCGCGTAGCGGCCCTCGGACTTCAGGAAGTCGATGGTCAGCGCGCGCGGCGCCCACCCGCTCGCGTTCAGGCCCGTAAGCTTGCCGGTGCTGGCATCCCGGTAGATGACGAACAGATCGCCGCCGATACCGCAGCTCATGGGCTCGACCAGCCCCAGCACCGCGTTGGCGGCGATGGCGGCATCCATGGCGGAGCCTCCACGGGCGAGCACCTGGGCTCCGGCCTGTGAAGCGAGGGTCTGGCTGGTGGCGACAATTCCATGTTGGGAAATCACCATGGATCGCGCCTGGGTACGTTCCTGGCAAGAAGAGGGCATGGCAATCCACAACGCCGCGGCCGAAAAAGACACGATCCGGGAGATAGCAGGCATGTAGAGAGTCGATGATAGCAGGGATGCGGCCTGTGTTAGCGTCTAAGTCAGGGAGGTGAGCTTGCGATTCTCCGGCCTCGCATGGCTGGCTCTGCCGCTCGCGCCGTTGTCGCTCATGGCCCAGCCGCAAGCACCCATCGGCCTGGTTCGAGGACGCTTGACCGAATGCCATTCGAGCGTTGGTGCGGGCGAGTTGACCATACGAACCGCGGACGGCCAGGTCTTCCGTTTCGCATTTGACGACAAGACTTACTTTGAGCGCGAGCAGCAACTCACTCGACCAGGCAAACTGGAAGAAGGGGACTGGCTGGAGATCGTAGCCGACAAAACTCCGGAGAGTGTACTGCGCTATGCCCGAACCGTACACGTGATCGAGCCGAAGACGGCTACGCGCCTGCGTCCGGCCGCCGGGGCAACGGTTAACCGCGGACCGCTCGATCCGTTTTTCGCGCGTGGAGACCTGAGTTTTTCAGGAGTTGTGGCACGGGTAAATAATGCGAGCCTGGTGCTGCATACCCGCGCCGGTGAAAAGATCATCCTGCTGCGCCAGGATACCAGTTTCATTGCGCAAGGCAAGCCCGTAGAGGGCTCCGCGCTCGAGCCCAACACTCGCGTCTTCGTACGCGCCGCAAAAAACCTGGATAACCAGATCGAAGCTTACCAGATCGTGTGGGGCGAGATACTGGAACCGCGCTAAGCGCTGCCAACGCTTGGTGTACTATGTAAATTATCGCATGAAGGACTTACTGGAGTCCCTCCAACCGGGGGATCCGGACTGGAAGCTTGCCGCAGCGATCGATCCGGACAGACTGCCGGCGCATATAGCCATTATTATGGACGGCAACGGGCGCTGGGCCAGCCGGCGCAGGCTGCCGCGCGTGGCGGGACATAAGGCCGGGGTTGGGCCCGTGCGCAGTACGGTCGAGACTTGCGCGCGGCTGGGAATCAAGGTCCTGACGCTGTACGCTTTTTCGGTCGAGAATTGGAAGCGGCCACGCGCCGAAGTGGAGACGCTCTGGCGGCTGCTGCGCTTCTATCTCCGCAAAGAGCTCCCCGAGCTGCAGAAGAACGATATACGGCTGCAGGCCATAGGCCGGCTGGATGCGCTGGCCGCGGACGTGCGGCGCGAACTCGACGAGGTGGTGGACGCAACCGCCACCAATAGCGGCCTGCTGGTGAACCTGGCCATCAACTACGGCGGCCGCACGGAGATCGTGGACGCGGTGAATCGGGCGCTCGAACTGGCCCGGATCGAAGGCCGGGTCGACTCGCTGCATTTCGACGAAGAAACCATCGCGGCGCATCTTTACACGGCTTTATCGCCTGAGCCGGACCTGCTGATCCGCACGTCCGGCGAGATGCGCATCAGCAATTTCCTGCTGTGGCAGATCGCTTACGCCGAACTGTACGTGACCGAAACCTTGTGGCCCGACTTCAGCAGATCTCAATTGCTGACGGCTGTGCTCGAGTACCAGAAACGCGACCGGCGCTATGGCGGCCTGAGCGGCGCTCGGCTCAGTCTACCCGCCGAGCACGAGGAAATGATCGCCGCATTACCCTCTCGATGAAGCGCGTCCTGACTGCGCTCGCGCTGATTCCGGCAGTTCTCTACGTGGTGTTGTGGGCGCCCTACTGGGCAGTAGTGGCAGTTACCGCGCTCGTGGCATTGCTCTGCTATTACGAATACTGCGGCATCGTGGCGGCCTTTGGCGCCGGAGATCTGGGACCGCTGGGCTACGCCGCAGGCATATTGTTGCTGCTGCTGCCTCACAGCAGCAGCCTGCTGGTGGTGGCGGCCGCGCTACTGGGCCTGGGCCTGGCGCTTGGCGCGCACGATCTGCGCAATGGTATCTTACGCGCCGCATTCCTGGCGCTGGGGGTGGTCTATATCTTCGGCTGCTGGCGGTTCGCGCCCTTGTTGCGAGCGGCCAATCGCTACTGGCTGCTCTACGCACTGTGCCTGAACTGGATCGGCGATATCGGCGCCTACTACGTGGGACGCCGCTTCGGGCGGCATAAGCTCGCTCCGGTGGTCAGTCCGGGCAAGTCTTGGGAAGGCGCCGCGGCTTCACTGGGGGTTTCCCTGCTGTTCGGGTTCTTGCTGCTGCGCTGGAAGATCCCCACGGTTTCGCCCGCTCTCGCTCTGGCGCTCACCGCGGCGGCCAACATCGCCGGCCAGTTCGGCGATCTTTCCGAATCCGGGCTGAAGCGGGCCGCCGGCGTGAAGGATAGCGGCACGCTTTTGCCCGGACATGGCGGTATGCTGGATCGCGTCGATAGCACGCTCTTCACGCTGCCGGTGGTATATTTGTTCCTTGCCGGCCGGTTTGCTGGCGCTTGATATGGGCCCCGCACGGTGGATGCTGATTCCCCTGCTCGCAAACCTGCTGTTGGCAACCGGGCCCACGGGGGCCATTACCGGAACGGTCGTCGATGCCACAGGAGCCGAGGTGCCTAAGGCCCTGGTCACCGTCACCGACCAGGCCACCAACGCCATACGTGTGGCGGCCACCAATGGCGACGGTGACTATACCGTGGCGCTGCTCCCTCCGGGCCACTACCAGGTGACCGTCGAAAAGCCCGGCTTCCGGAGAACGGTCCAAAGAGATGTGACGCTGGACGTGGACCGGACCGCGCGCGTCGATTTTACCTTGCAAGTCGGCATACTCACTGAAGAAGTGAAGGTTGCTGGAACGCCGCCTCTGGTCGAGACAGATACTTCGACGCTGGGACAGGTAATCAATGGCCGGCTGGTTCACGAACTGCCGCTCAACGAACGCAATTTCCTCTCCTTCGCGCTGCTCGCTCCGGGAAGTCAATTGCCTGCCGAGGGCTCCCAGAACTCGACTCAGGGCGGCGCCATCAGTGTGAATGGAGCGCGCGAGCAATCCAATAATTTTCTGCTGGAGGGCGTGGACAACAACGACCCGTATATCAATCAGTACGTGGCGCTGCCGTCGATCGACGCCATCCAGGAGTTCAAGGTGCAGTCGAGCGATTACTCGGCCGAATTTGGGAGGAGCGGCGGCGCGCAGGTGAATGTCATTCTGAAGAGCGGCTCGAACGAGTTGCACGGAGGCGCCTTCGAGTTCTTCCGCAACCGCAATCTGGACGCCAAGAATTTCTTTGACTTTCCCGCCTGTACCAGCGCTTCGGAAGCGGGCACGTGCGGCCCCATCCCGCGCTTCGATCGCAACCAGTTCGGCGGAACCTTGGGCGCACCGGTGCGAAAGGATCGAACCTTTTTCTTCGTTTCTTATGAGGGGCTACGACTGCGGCAGGCCAGCACGCGGGAAGCTACCGTGCCTTCTGAAGACCAGAAGCGGGCCACGCTCGAGCTGGTGCCATCCGCATATATCGACCCTGCCGGCCTGGCGATTTTCAATTTGTATCCGTCCGCCAACGTGGGCGCCGATCTGGCCACCTCCAACACCTTCGTTTCTTCCCCGGTAATCCGCAATACCGAAAACCTGGCACTGGGGAAGGTGGATCATCACGCCGGGCCCAAGGATATTCTTACCGCGCACTATGCCCGGTTTGGCGAAACGCGCTTCAATCCCTTCGATCCTGTGAATGCTTTCACCAGTCTTCCAGGCTACGGCAGCGATACGCTGAACAACGGGCAGAATGCCGGCGCAGGCTGGACGCACGTGTTCACCTCGAACGCAGTGAACGAGCTGCGGCTGGGATTCAACCGCATGCGCGCAGGCGCCTTTCAGCAGAGTTATGGAAATAATGTGAGCGCGCAACTGGGCTTTCCCGACGTGTTGACCAATCCCGTGGATTTGGGATATCCCGACGTCAGCCTGCTGGGCTTCGACGGGATCGGCGAGCCGGTCAACTACCCGCAGGACCGTCACGATACCACCATTCACGTCTCCGAGAACCTGTCGTGGATCAAGGGACGCAATCAGTTCAAGTTCGGCGCGGACATACGCAACATTCAGGTAAATAATTATCTGGACTTTCTATCGCGGGGCGAGTGGTTCTTCGAAGCCGGCACGGAAGACGGAATGAACGGCAGCCCCGGGATTGCGCTGGCGCAGTTGGTGGCGGGCTTTCCGGATTACGCTGTGGGGGTCACTGGCAACACCTTCAATACGCTGCGCAGCACCGGCATGAACTACTACATTCAGGACGACATTCACGTGGTGCCGCGGCTGCTGCTGAACGTGGGCATGCGCTATGAATACAACAGCCCTCCCACCGAATCGCACGATCGATTCAGCGTGCCGGACCTGAGCGCCAATTCCGCCAGTTGCACGCCGGTTCCCGACTGCCAGTTCATTCAGGCCGGCACCAACGGGATTCCGCGGTCCACTTACGGTCCGACGCTGACCGACTTCGCCCCGCGCATCGGAGTAGCCTGGCGCCCGATGAAATCGGAGCGCTGGGTAGTGCGGTCGGCTTATGGCATTTTTTACGATGTGGCCATTTTCAATATCAATATCTTCCCGCGCGACAATCCGCCCTTCTACGATTTGTTTTACTACCCCAACAGCGGCTCCAATCGGATTCAGGACATTCTCAGCCAGCCGGCGCAAGCGATCGTCGAGCCCAACACCATTGCGCGCAATTTTCGCGATGGCTACATGCAGCAGTGGAACGTGGATCTGCAATACGAGCTGATGGCCAACTGGATGGTGGATGCGGCGTACGTCGGATCGAAAGGCACACGCTGGCGGATGTACGCGACTTGAATGAAACAAATCCGGCCACGGGTCTGGCGCCCTATCCGCAATTCTCTTCGATCCTGTACGTGGAATCGGCGGCCTCCAGCTTATACACCTCCATGCAGCTACGCTCGGAAAAACGCGTGGGCCAGGATCTGGCTTTCTTAGCCCGTACACCTTTTCGAGATCGATTGACGACGTTTCGTCCGTGTTCGGGGGCAGCGTGGGGTCGGGTCTGCCGCAGAACTCCGAAGACTTGAGCGCGGAGCGCGGGCTTTCCGATTTCAACGCCAAGCAACGCTTCGTGCTCAGTTCGGTCTATGATTTGCCAGTCGGCCGGAAGTGGCTCAAGGCTACCACCCGGGCGCGGACAATCCTGGCCAATTCGCAGGCGGCGGGAATTCTGACGGCGCAAACGGGCTCGCCGTTTACCGTCAAGCTGGCGGCTTCGCAATCCGGCTCGGCCATCGCCGCCTTTGGCAATCCTTACCGGCCCGATCTGATCCCAATCCCTATCTTGCGGGGCCGGTGATGGCCAACCCCAATCCGGCATGCCACGCGACTGTCGCCCAAGGCGGTCTGGCGGCCACCGCGGTCGACCAGCCGGAAGCTGGTTCAATACCTGCGCCTTCGTCCAACCCCCCAGTGGCCAGTTCGGCAATGCGGGCCGGAACATCATGACCGGACCGGGACTAAACAATCTCGATTTTTCGCTATCCAAAAGCATTCCGCTGCGCGCCGAGAAGTATCGCCTGCAATTGCGCGGAGAATTCTTCAACCTGTTTAATCATCCGAATTTCGATATTCCGAACCACGTTTTCGGGGGCCCCACGTTTGGCGAGGTACTGTCGGCGAATGCCTACGGCAACAAGCCGCCGCGGCAGATTCAATTGGGGATGAAGTACGTCTTCTGAGCTGGTTGGCAACCTGTCTCTGATCGAGGATGGCCTGCGTCGCGGGAGCCTTCTCCGCGGTATGTAGCGGCCTGTATCTCGCCACCAGAAATCTGGGTTACGACGTGATCGCGGTTTCGGTGACGGAGGTCGCATTGGTATTCCTACGTCTCCTGCAACTCGCGTATAGGGACTAGATGGCAGAATTTTTATCGACAAAGTCTGCGACAAAACACGTCGGATCCCGTATAGTGGTGGGTTCTTTGCTGCGTGAAGGAAACCGAAGGAGTTGCGCTGATGACAAGCAGAAGCGTTTGCTGGATGGTGACATTCCTTTTAAGCCTGCCGGTGATGGCATCGGGGCCAGACGTCGCCATAGGGTCCTACCCTGTAACGGCTCCCAATGCGGGCGGACCCAAATGCCATCACGATAGGCCCGGATGGCGCACTGTGGTACACGCTGGCCGGCGGCAGTATCGGCCGCATGACCGCCGCCGGATCGTTTACCTCCTACCCCTTACCCACACTGAATAGCGCTCCGGAGGGGATTACAGCGGGACCAGATGGAGCGCTGTGGTTTACCGAATCCACAGCCAACCAGATCGGGCGTATCACCACTGCAGGCGTAGTTACCGAATTCCCGGTGCTTACCGTCAATAGCAGCCCTTGGGGGATTGCGGCTGGACCAGATGGGGCGCTCTGGTTCACCGAATCCGCGGCCAACCAGATCGGACGCATCACCACTGGCGGCGCGATCACCGAGTATGAAAACCATTACGGCACTGGTCCAAACGGGATTACGGCCGGGCCAGATGGTGCGCTGTGGTTCACAGAGTACATCCAGGTTGGCCGTATCAGCACGGAAGGATCAATCACCTCGTCGACCGTGACCTCTACTTCCAGTTCTCCTCAAGGAATTACGACCGGACCGGATGGCGCGCTCTGGTTCACCGAAACCGGTGCCAGCCAGATCGGTCGCATCACTACGGCGGGGGTGAGCACATCCTATCCCACCTACAACACCGATCCCCTTGCCATCACGGCGGGACCCGATGGTGCGCTGTGGTTTACCAACTCCTCCGACAACAGCATCGGCCGCATCACCACTACCGGGGTGGTGAGCGATTACCTGGCGCCCGCCAACAACTTCGAGAACACGGGGACCACCGGAATCACCAGAGGGCCGGACAGCGCGCTGTGGTTCACGGAATTGGGAGCCGGAGTGATCGGAGAGGCTGTTTTTGTCCGGGCGAACTTGAGCGTCAACCCTGTTGGTGGACGTCCGGGACCCGGAGTGTACGGAACGAGCCTCGATTTTACCGGAAGTATGTTCGCCGCCAACGAAACCGTCAATGTCTATGCGAGCGGTATTGGATCGGCGGTACTCGTTACCGGCGTCACCGATTCGAGTGGATCGTTCAACCCAGAACGCGACGCCGGCTTGCCGCCGGTGCCGTTTGGCTATCGAATATTTCTGGGTCTTGGCGCGACGAGCGGTAAGATAGGAGCGGCAAGTTTCTCGGCGACGCCGACACTGCGTTTGAGTGCGAACGTCGCGGAGCCCGGCATGTCGGTAACCGCCACGGGCTATGGCTACGGCGCGTTCGATACCATCCAAATTTATTGGGAAAGCCCACTCATTCTGTTGGGCACCGCGGTCACCGACAGCACCGGCAGTTTCGTCGGCGATGCGGGGCTCACTTTTACCGTTCCGCCGGTCCGGGGGGGCGCGGATTATCAGGTTGAGGGGGTGGGAACCAATGTTCCGCAAGCCTCCGCATCCGCTACGATCATGTATTGAATACACCTGAACTGGCGTGCGGCTCCCAGAGATTTGTTAATCGCGTACTCGTCACATTAAGGACACTCGAAACTCACATTTATGTTTTATGGATTCACGGCGGCCTGGCTGATCGTGTTTGTCTGTGTTCTTACACTGGTCCGTCGCGGAAGCCGTCTCCGTGCGGAGTTGAGGCGGCAGGAAAATCTGTTGGAGCGAAGAGACTAAAAAATATCTTCGAAGCGAATTTCGACTCCGGGCAGAACGTCTGAACGAATGGCGCTTTCCAGCACCTCGATGGTGGAGGCACCGGCACGGCAGATCCAGACCTTGCACGTCTTCGGGAAAACGAGCCAGACCTCGCTCGCGCCATGTGACAGGTACATTTCCGCTTTGGCCTCCAGATGCGCCGCGCTCTGCGATTCGGAAGCCACTTCGATGGCGACCAGCGGTGCGCCTTCATAATAGTCATCGCCCGTCTGGCCGGCGTGCGTGATACTGGCATCCGGTTGTAGCCAGGATCCCGGATCGGATCCCATCCGGTAGCCCATCTCAATATGAACTTTGCCTAGGCCAAGATTCGGACGCTCGCGGCGCAGGTCCCCCACCATGCTATGCAGCAACAAAAACAGTTGCTGCGTGGTATCCAGATGCTTTCGTTTGGCCGGTGGCATCCGGATCAATTCTCCTTCGAGAAGCTCCAGTTTGCCCGGCTCGTCGGGCAGATGCTCGAACTCCTCGAACGTCAGCAGCCCGCTGGTGGTCGTGCTCATGGCTCCATCATACGCCAGCCGCAATGCTTCGGCTGTTGTAGCCTAAAGCCTATGAGCACAATCGAGAACCGCCAATTCAAGCTGATCGCGCGCCCTAAAGGAATGGTAAAGCGCAGCGATTTCGAATTTGCCAGCGCGCCCGCCGGCGAGCCAGGGCCCGGCGAAGTTCTGGTCCAAGTGCTATACCTGTCGCTCGACCCTGCCATGCGTGGATGGATGAATGAAGGCAAGTCCTACATAGCACCCGTGGGCTTGGGCGAGGTAATGCGGGCCGGCGGCGTGGGCCGTGTGGTTGGCTCGCGCGACCCCGGTTTGGCGGTGGGAGATTTCGTGGTGGGAATGACCGGTGTTCAAGACTACGCTGTAATGAAAGCCAAAGACGCCAGTAAAGTAGATCCGCGCTTGGCGCCGCTGCCGCGTTATTTGGGTGCGTTGGGAATGCCGGGCTTGACGGCTTATTTCGGTCTGCTGGATATTGGCCAGCCCAAGGAGAGCGAAACCGTGGTGGTGTCGGCGGCGGCGGGTGCGGTTGGAGCGGTAGTGGGACAGATCGCGAAAATTAAGGGTTGCCGCGTCGTAGGCATCGCCGGCGGCCCTGAGAAGTGCCGCTACGTGACCGATGAACTCGGCTTCGATGCCGCCATCGATTATAAGAACCAGGATGTGCGGGCCGGATTGTTGCAATTCTGTCCGCAGGGTATCGACGTGTATTTCGATAATGTCGGCGGCGAAATTCTGGATATTGCGCTATCGTTGCTCGCGCGTAAAGCCCGCGTCATTATCTGCGGCGCCATCTCCCAATACAATAGCATGGAATCCTTGCAGGGGCCGCGCTACTACCTGTCGCTGCTGGTGAACCACGCGCGCATGGAGGGGTTCGTAGTGTTTGATTACCTGGCGCGCTATGGCGAGGGAATGCAGGCTCTCGTCGGTTGGACGATGCAGGGTAAGTTGAAGGCTCGCGAGCACGTGGTGAAGGGTTTGGAGACTTTCCCTCAAACATTACTGATGCTATTTCGCGGAGCAAATGCGGGAAAACTTGTGATTCAGGTAGCCGACGAATAACTTTTCGGTCCGGTAAGAGCAGTACTGCCTCAGGTACTGACCTGGGGCATTTTACTTGACAGCAGCAGTCCCAGCGTTGTACCTTACATCGAAAAGCTTTTAGGACATTCCTAGGGCAAGCCCCTGCAGTATATTGGATACCTATCATGAAAATTTCGAGCGCTCGTTCCTGGTACCTCATTGTATTTCTAGCCGCCTTATCGGTGCCGGCTTCTGCCACGGTGCAGATCTTGTCGATGACGCCCTCCCCTGTGTCGCCGCAAGTGATCGGGACGGTGATTACCTGGCACTCGACCGCAACCGACACTAATGCGGGCCCTCTGGCTTTCCGCTTCAACGTTACTGCCCCTGGTGGTTCTGCCGTGATGGTGAAGGACTTCCTCCCGGGCAAGCTTAACTCTGGCACCTGGACGTCCCCCACTTTCACGTGGATGCCCACCGCGTGTACCAGCATCGTATCGGCGGGCGTGGATGCGTTCACCTGCGAACCGATTGAAGGTGTTTATTCCCTCGAGGTTGTGGCGACGGACTTCACCTCCGGCGAGAGTACTTCCAAAACGGTGAAGTTCCAAGTAACTCCTCTGGTGACCGCGGGCACTCCGGTGGTAGCGCCGACCGCAAATACGCTGGTGTCCCTGTTTGGGGCGCCTCCCTGCGCATCGGGCAGCTCGATACGGGTCAGCTTTCAACAGCAATCGGGGGGCACGCCGGCAACCCTCACCAATTGGGTACCCTGCCATCCCACGACGACTTCTAACTTCGAAATTGCCGGTGTGTATGCCAATATGACGTATAAAATCTTCGCGCAGACCATTACCGGAAGCACCATTGTAAATGGTCCGAGCCAGACTTATCAGACCGGAGTTCTTCCGACAGGCATTCCTTTTCCCACCTTCAGCGTCAAGGCGAAGACGACCCCGGACACCGCTCAGCCCCTCATCCTTCACAATCTGGTCCAGCTCAACGGCGGCGCGGCTGACGCAAATGTAGCGACCGACCTGTCAGGTCATATTATGTGGTATTACTATTCGGCTGATGCAGGCCATACCAACCTGATCACGCGCCCCCTGCAGAACGGCACGTTTCTATCGGTAGAAAACAATACGGCTTGGAATCCCAACACCACGGTCGGTCAATACCTGCGCCAGGTAGATCTGGCGGGCAACGTCATACGGGAAACCAACACGGGCGCGCTCCAGCAGGAATTGGTCGCCATGGGAGCCACCGATGCGCAGCCGTGCACCGCGATTCCCAAACCGGCGCCACTCGGCTCCGCCTGTCTCGGCGCGTTTCATCATGACGCAATCCAGACACTGCCGCCTACGGTGGGTAGCACTCTGCCAGGGCCTTTTACCGCGGTCATAGCCGACATCGAAAAGATTTTCCCGCCGGGAACGCAGGGCGACACCAGCGGTCTCCCCGTCGACATTATCGGAGATATGATTATCGTGCTCGATTCGAACTGGAACGCGGTTTGGTATTTCGACTCCTTTCAGCACGACACCGGCTGCCCCGTTCCTCCCAACACCGGTCCCTGTCAACTGGATATCAACCGTCCGGCGGTCCTGGGGGAGACCTGCATTGTCAACCAGGCCGGCTGTCCGCCGATATTGCTCTTAGGGACCGGAATTGCGCCATATGCGAAGGACTGGCTGCATGCCAACACGATCTATTATTGGGGTACCGATACTTTCGGGGGCGCCTCCAACGATCTCGTCTGGTCCTCGAGACATCAGGACTGGATCCTGAAGGTCGATTACGAGAACGGTGGGCCCGCTGCGACCGGAGAGATCCTGTGGCGTATGGGCAATCAGGGCGACTTCACTTTAGTGAACTCTACCGATCCCTGGCCGTGGTTCTCGCATCAGCACGAGGTAGGGATCGAAAACAACGGCTCCGGAGTTATGACGCTCTTCGACAACGGAAATACCCGTATTGCGGCGCCGCCCCTCGGGGTGGGCCCCAGTCCCGCCTGCCTGCCCTACGACTGCGATAGCCGGGGCATGGCACTGACCTTCACCGAGCAGTCGCCCATGCAGGTCAACGAAGTCCTCAGCTCCGATCTGGGGTACTTTTCAACGGCGATGGGAAGCGCACAATTACTGTCCAACGGCGACTATTTCTTCCTGCCGGCCATAGTGATCAACCCCAATCTCACAGTATCCGCCTACTCCATCGAAGTCGCTCCCGTTCCGCCCATAGACGCGGCGGATGTACTGCTCAATCTGCAAGGTCCGGAACAATACCGCGCCTGGCAGATGACCAGCATGTATTTCCCTCCGATCACCTAGTTCTAGCGGTCGCCGCGCGCCAGCCGCTCCTACAAGACGCCGTACTTCTCATAGACGTCCCGGAGGTAGACGCCGCGCATCAGTTCGTCACGGGTGCGATTTTCACGCGCGACCTTCTCAAGGGCCAGCGGCTGGCTTGATACCCCGCGCGAACACGGGAAAGCGGAGCGTAACGCGCCGCTGCCGACAGGGATACTATCGACCGCTTCGATTTCCTTGGCATAGGGGTCTTCGGGCACATGGAACATGTCCACACATGCATGGGTGCGGGCCCATCCGCCAAAACAAGTATGGGGAAACAGCGGCCCAGCATCTCAACAACAGCCACTCCAAGTTACGAATTATGGTCCAGTGTTGTGGACATTCCGGTACTCCGGCGTTGGGCCCTGCGGTGCCGGGAAGTGAGCGCCAGCCGATGCCGGAGTCTGCGCCAAGGTTGCTGCGATTGCCCCAGCCGCCGCCTTTACTTCGGCGACCAGGGCGTCGCGGCTATCGGCGTTGATCTGATCGGTGGTCCCGGCGATGCTGATGGCTGCCAGAGCTTGCTTGGTTGCGCTCAGAATGGGTACCCCGAGACAGCGGACCCCGATCTCTTCTTCTTCATCGTCGATGGAATAGCTTTGCTTGCGCACCTGTTCCAGTTCCTGTTTCAACCGCTTGAGAGAGGCGATGGTATTGTCGTTGTGGCGCAGCAAGCCGCGTCGACGCACCAACGCCTCGACCTGTTCTTCGGGAAGGTAGGCTGTCAACGCTTTTCCCAGTGCCGTACAGTGGACATCCATGCGCTTACCAATCCAGGAGTTCACGCGCGCGGCCGGAGGTTCCACCTTTTCAATCAGCACTACTTCATCCTGTTCCAGCACAGCCATGTGTGTCGTCAAATGCGTGCTTTCCCGCAACTGGTTCAAGAATGGCGCAGCTTGATCCCGCAGCATGACCCCGCTCACGGCCGCGTTGGCGAGGTCGCACAAACGCAGCCCGAGGCGATATCGGCCCGAACTGTCGTCGTGGTGCAGGTAGCCGTGGCGCTCGAAGGTGAGCAGCAGACAGTGAACCGAGCTTTTAGGCAGATCCAGAGATCGACTCAACTGCGAGAGCGTCAGTCCATGCTTGGATTTCGAGAGTGACTCCAGGATCGACAGGGCCCGCTGCAAAGCCGGAACGGATTGAGTTTTGGCAGCGGGCATAGAAGCCTCACAAATACGGTGCTGTCTATTATATATCGGATACTTGATGTCAGTCAGACGGGTAGTGTAACTGACCGGTGATGTCAGGGAGACGGCACGCCGCCGGGGTCGAGCTGCCGAAAAAGCTCGAACTGCTGCCTGGCTAAGTCTGGCTGGCCCGTTGCGCGGTAGAGTTGTCCCAGCAGATAGTGACCGACCGCAAACTGAGGGTCGATCTCGACACACTTGCGAGCTTCTGCGAGTGCGCGGATGGTTTGTCCATCGGCTTTGTAAGCCTTTGCCAGCGCGAATCGAATGGCCGGGATTTGCGGCGCCTGTCTGGCGGCGATCTGCAGCTCATCGGCCGCTTTATGATACTGATTGAGCTTCAAGAGAGTCTCGCCGAGCTCCAACCGAGCCTGTGAATCGGCCGGGTCGTATCGCAATTCCGTGTTCAGTTCGGCGATCGCCTTGGCGGGCTCGCCTGAGTTGATGTAAAGCAAGGCGAGGTGATGATGTACACCCGGAAAGCGAGGATTAGCCTTCACAATGTAATTCAATTGCTCGAGCGTGAGCTCGACAAAGTTTGGGATTTGCAGTTCGTGATAGGTAAAGACGTAACAGCGGGCTAACATCAGACGCGCGGTGAGATTGGCGGGGTCGAGCGCGACCGCCTTCTTGAGTACCGGCAGGGCCTCACTATATTTTTTTTCCTGATGGAGCAGTGCGCCGAGGTCGTATACAAAAACCGGCTGATCGGGAGCCAGAGCCACAGCTTTGCGCAGGTTTTCTTCGGCCAGGTAGAACTGGTCCATTGCTCGAAGGATGGAGCCGTAGAGATGAAAGCAGGAGGGATTATTTCGATCGATACCAAGGGCTTCTTCAGCGAGCGGCAACGCTTCTACGTATTGCTTGCGCTGATATGTCTCAAGAGCCTCCTGGTAAAAGTTTCGTTGGGCAAGGGCTGAAAGAGCGATCAGACAAGCGAAAAACACCCGCACTGCCTCACCGGAACTGCTGAACCGGATAGCGCTCCACTTTCTGCCCATCCTAGGCCGCTTCAGCAGCGAGCGCCGCGCGATGGTCCGCGGCGAAGTGCTTCATCACCACTAACAGCAGCACGACTGCGGCGCCGCCCGACGCCATGGCCTGCCACTTCATTAGCACTTCCATCCCCAGGGATGCTTTTAGCACTCCGGTGGCCAGAATGGCTGCCCCACCGGCGACGCCTCCCACAAGATTCAGAACACCAGTGCCAAGGCCGTAATTCTGCCGGGACATCACATCGTAGGCGGAGGCGAAAGTATTGGAGACGAATACTCCGGCGAAGAAACCGAAGGCTCCCGCCGATAGCTTGGCGATGGCCAGCGACCCGGCCGCCAGGCTTAGAAAACCAAACGGCGCGCAACCGGCCAGGCCGAAGACCGCTACCAAAAATCGCCCGGAGCGAATCCGCAGCACCAGCCGATCGGCGAACACGCCGCCCGTCAGGACTCCTGCCATACAACTCACCTGTAGCGAGACAGTGGCGATGAGACTGCTTTCTGTCATGGACAAGTGATAGCGCTCGTAAATGAAATTCGGGAACCACGCATACAGCATCCACAACATGGTGCAGAAGGCAAAAAAGGCCAGACTGATCGCCCAGTAACACGGAGATTTGAAGATATCCGCCGGCTTCGCCGCCTGGTGCGCCGGCCGATTTCCAAAGTGCCGCATACCGCGAAAGACGCCCCACAGCACTACTGCGTAAGCCGCGCCGACAACCGCGAGTACCGCAAACCCACGCCGCCACCCGAAATGATCCGCGGCCCAGCCCCCATACCAGCCGCCCCCGATGATGCCCGCAAATTGCGCTGTGTTGTGAACGGCCAAAGCCTTTGAGCGGCTGGCTCCCGTGTGTAACAGGGCGATGGTGGCCAGGGCGTTGGGAAGGTAGAGAGACTCCGTAATTCCCATCAGCGCACGCCAAAACAGAAAGGCCGGTACAGAGGCGCTCAAGCCGGTTCCGAGCGTGGCGAGACTCCATAAGGCCAGGCTTGCGATGACCAGGCGATCGCGTCTAACCAGGTCGCCCAACCTTCCGGCCATGGGCATGCAGAGCGAGTACACCCAGAGGAACAGCGTACCGATCAGGCCGAGTTGCGTGTCCGAGAAACCTAACTGCGAGCGCAGCGCGGGGAAGATCGAAAAGACCGCCTGCCGGTCCACATAGTTCAGCAGGAAGGCGAACCAGAGAAAGGCCACCGTGATCCAGGCGAGGCGTGTAGAAATGCCGGGACCCGGTGTGGTTTCAGGCGGGCTGGCCGGCGAAGCCATGCGCTAGGGTATCACGTCTTGCGCGATCACAAACAGGGTAACGCCCTTCGCGACATGCGCGGGAAAGTGCATCATGAGCACCGCTCCGGTGCGATGGGCTCGAATCTCGACGGGATCGGAGGAGTGATCGGAAAAATCATGCAGCCTCCCGATAAGAGCGCCTTCGTGGACATCATCTCCCAGTTCGACTACCGGCTCCCAAATGCCGGTGCGCGGCGCGGGAATGTAGTCTTCGAGATTCGCGGCATCCACCAGGCGCGGCGCCGATTCGCGCTGGAGATCGATTTTGACAATGGCGCCGGGCAGCATCCCATAATGTCGAAGAATGTTTTTCACGCCTTCGTAAGCGTGGCGGACCCCCTTGACGCTGACAGATTCACCGAATCCGAACTCGCCCCCGATGGCGATCTTGCCCTCTTTCTCCGCTTCCTCAGGGAGCAGACCGGAAGCCATGCCGCTCGAGTAGACCAGTACGAAGGGCGTGTCGAACAGCGCGGCGACCAGGCCCATTTCCGCCCGCTGCGCCGGATCCGCGATGGGATGAAATGAAGTACACAGCGCAAAACCGCCTTCGTTGCCGCCGGCGTGTATATCCACGACGACACGCACCTGCGGGAAAATCTTGGTCTTCACGAAGCTGGCAATACGATAGGAAATCGAGCCGCGCGCATTGCCGGGAAACGCGCGGTTCATGTTGACGCCGTCGAGCGGTGAGACACGCGTGTTGGCGGAGCAGGCGCTCTCACTCAACTGCGGCACTAAAATCATGCGGCCGCTCAGCTCTCCGGGGTCTAGATCGTGGCACAGACGCTTGACGGTGACTGGCCCTTCCCATTCGTTTCCGTGAGTGCCACCGAAGACGGCCACTCCGGGAAGGCTCCGCTGCGCCTCTTTCAGACCGTTAATTACGGTTAGCGGGACCAGCGAGTATCCCCAACTGGAATCGTGATGGAAGGCGATGTGGTAGTGATGCTTCCCCGGTCTTTCGAAATCTATTTTGGAAGGGTCATAAACGATCGTGGGGGAGGGCATGTCAGGCGTCGATCTCCAGAAGCTCCAGAGTATTCCGGTGAAACATTTTCTCCATCTTGTCCATATCCAGGCGGGGAAGCGAGGTGCCTTCGAGCATGCAGTTCAGTTTTCGCATCTCATCCAGGCTGGCATCGACGGTGGTAAAGGGATAGTCGCTGCCGAACAGAACCTTGTCCCAGACACCATACTCCTGCACTAACATGAGCGAGTGATAAAGCTGAAATGGGCGGTAGTGCAGAGCGGAACAGTCGGCATAGACGTGGGGGTGCTTGCGGATCACCACGACGGATTCCCCCTCGTAGGGATGGGAAAGGTGCGCCATGATGATTTTCACCAGCGGAAAGCGGATGGCGACATCGTCGAGGTGACGGGGAAGGGTGCAGTCGAGCGGCGCCTGCGAAACGAACGTGGTCCCGGTGTGCAGCAGGACGGGAAGGTGGTGCCGCGTGGCATACTCCCATAAATGATCGAGCTTCCGGTCGCTGGGATAAAAGCCCGCGTACATCGAGAGCAGCTTGATGCCTTTGAGCTTGAGATCCTGATGCCCCTGGGTCAACTCGTCCTCCCAGCCGGGTTGCGTCGGATCGACCGAGAGAAAGCCGATGAGCTTGCCGGGATGTTCGCTCACGTACTGGGCGACTTCCTGGTCCGGCACCCAGAGGCCGGAGAGCCGCGCCTTACCGCCAAACACGACGGTCCGGTCGCATCCCAGAGCCCCCGCGTGGTATCCCTCCCAACGGACGGTCAGGTCAATTTCCTGGTTCCTGGCGCGGCGCGCCTGTTCGACAAAACTCTTGGAGAAGTGCTGCGGATATCGAAAGAAATGACTATGAACGTCCACTAGCATGGTTTTCGGGCCGCCGATACGCTTGATTGTACCTTGGTGAGATGAACGTAACTCAAGCGATTTCACGCGCAGTGTCCAGCATGATGGAAGAAAAAGAGCGGCCGGTCCGTGCGTAGGCCGGACTGGCGGGACTCCCGGTGTATGATGATTTGTCACGGAGAACTGGGTGACCCCTCGGAGAGATCTTCATGCAACGTCGGTGGATCGGGCTTTCGCGATTCTGGAATTTCTGGATGGATCGCGGCGCGGCTGGAACATATCGGAGCTCAGCCGCAAGCTGCATATCCCAAAAAGCACCACTCATGTCATCGTGCTCACCCTGGCGCGGCTCGGCTACCTGACGCTCGATTCCCGAACGCGGGAATATTCGTTGGGGCTCAAAGTGTCCGGGCTGGGCCGAGGCCTGATGAAGAGTCTCAGTTTACCCAGCCGGGCGCTGCGCCCCATGCAGTGGCTGGTCGAGATCACCAGGTGCACTGCGCAGTTGGCGGTGCTGGCGGACGATCAGGCGATGTATATACAGAAGGTCGAGGGACCCGGGTTGATTCAGTTCGATTCTTATGTCGGCAAGCGAACCAACCTGCACTGCACCGGTGTCGGCAAGGTGCTGCTGGCTTATGCCTCGGAACAGAAACAGGAACACATCCTGAATCGAAAATCGTTTGCGCACTACACCAACAAGACCATCACCTCCCCCAACCTTTTACGGAAAGAGCTGGCGAAGGTTCGGCATCGCGGATACGCCATCGACGATGAAGAAGAGGAACTCGAAGCGCGCTGTGTGGCGGCTCCGGTCTTCAACCAGTTGAACGAGTTCATGGCCGCGCTGGCCATCGCGGGAACTGTGGGCCAGATTCGGGATGAAAACATCGACGAATTGGCCCGTTATGTGACCCGCGCCGCGAATAACATTTTTCGTTGTCCTGAGGAAGCAGCCGAAACCGGCGCTGCCGGCGCGTAACGCTCCAGGGGGCCCAGGAGTAGATCATGGACAGACTGAAGGACAAAGTCGCGATCGTTACCGGCGGCGCCAATGGCATCGGCAAGGCTGTGTGCGAGCTGTTCGCCGAAGAGGGCGCCTTCGTATTGGTTTCCGATATCGACGATGAGACCGGGAATGCTACCGTGCAGGGCATCCGCGATAAGGGCGGCGCCGCGGAATTCTGCCACGCCGACGTATCCGTGACCGCTGATGTGGCCCGTGCCGTGGCCGCGGCGGCCGCCAGAAATGGGCGGATAGATATTCTCTGCAACAATGCCGCTTACGTAGGAGTGGAGTTTCACGACATCCTGGGTTCGACCGACGAAGAGTGGACCAACTGTATCAATATCGCGCTGCTGGGAACACACCATTTCACCAAGGCAACTCTCCCTTACATGATCCAGCAGAACAACGGATCGATCGTGAATGTAGTTTCCATACAGGCGATGGTGGGAATGATGACGACCGTCGCTTATACGGCGACCAAGGCTGCCCTGCTTGGTTATACGCTGAGCGCCGCTTATGATTACGGTTCCAAAAATATACGCGTCAACTCGTTATGTCCGGGGCCGATACAGACTCGTATTTCGCCTAAGCCTGGCGATCCGCACTACCAGTGGCAGTGCGACAACACCGTTTTGGGCCGCGTCGGTTATCCGCGCGAAATCGCGTATGCGGCCCTGTTCCTCGCTTCGGACGAGGCCTCTTATGTAACCGGAGCTACACTTCCGGTCGATGGCGGCTGGACCGCAAAGTAGCAGGACCAATCTATGCCCCGGGACTTCGAACCGTACTTCAAACCGTCAAACCCAGTAGCGCAATCCGCAAGTAATACGCTGCGCCGCGACGTTCCGGTCACCATGCGTGACGGCACACGGCTCGCGACGGACCTCTACTTTCCGGCGGAACCGGGACGCTATCCGGTGCTGCTGGAGCGAACTCCTTACGGGAAACATCAGTCCGTGATGGTGAGTATCGGAGCTCCGCCGTTTCTGGCCGCAAACGGATACGTTGTGGCGGTTCAGGATGCGAGGGGCCGCTACGCATCGGAAGGACTGTGGTACCCGTTTCGGGACGAAGCGTGGGGAGCGCAACAGGATGGATTCGACACCGTGGAGTGGCTGGCGCGGCAGGAATGGTGTGACGGAAAGGTCGGCACTTTCGGCGGTTCCTTTGCCGGATTCAACCAGTACCTGAATGCGGGAAGTCCGAGCCCGCATCTGGGCGCTATGTTTCCCCGCCAGGCGGCTTGCAGCCTGCGCGACGAGTGGGTTTACCGCGGCGGAGCCTTTGAGCTCGGGTTCATGTTCCAGTGGACAGCGCGGCAGTCGCCGGAAGCGCTTCGCAATCGCGCCGCGCAACTGGAGCGGATGACTTTCGAGCGTCAACTGGAATTGTTCGGCTTCCGCCCTCTCGACAAAACACCGCTCTTCTCCGATCCGTTCGATTGGATTAAAGACTACTTGCGCAAGCAGGATGATCCGGAATATTGGAAGCAGTTTGATGTGGCTCAGTTCCACGAAACATTTGCCGTCCCGACTTACCATCTGGCGTCCTGGTTCGATATTTTTCTGGGTGGCAGCCTGCGAAACTTCGCCGGCATGCGGAATGCCGCGAAATCAGACGAGGCGCGGCGACGGCAACGCCTGACCATCGGCCCGTGGATGCATGGTCCGCGAACGGATATCGATCCGGATGGGCAGAAAGCCGGCGAGATCGATTTCGGGGAGGAGGCGCGTTTCGACTACAAGGGCGAGATGCTGAAATGGTTCGATTACACGCTGAAAAACAGGCGCGGTGCTTTCGAAGGTCCGGCGGTACGGTATTTCGTCATGGGACTCAATCGCTGGCGTACCGCGGACGAATGGCCGCCGAAGTCTATTGTTTACCGGAATCTTTATTTTGATACCAGGCCAGGCGGTTGCGCTCGATCACTCTATGATGGCGGCCTCTCCTGGACGGCCGCCGCAGAGGATGCGCCGCCCGCACAATTTATGCATGACCCGGATCATCCCGTGGAGAGTGCCGGCGGTGGCACGCTGTACTCTCTGACCGGGCAGCGGCCCGGAGAGCCCTTGACCTGGAATGAACTGAATGCCGAAGCGGGCTCTCGCGATCAACGGAAAATTGAAGAACGCTGCCTGACGTTTACTTCCGCACCGCTCGACACGGACATCGAAGTTACCGGCCCTGTTATTGCCAAGCTCTTCATTTCTTCGAGTCTGGTGGATACGGACCTCGTCGTGCGGCTCACGGACGTGCTGCCGGATGGGCGGTCGATGCTGGTATGCGACGGAATTCAGCGAGCCCGTTACCGCGAATCCGATTACCGGCCGTCGTTGCTCGAGCCGGGCAAGGTCTACCAGTTGACGGTTGACCTGTGGGCTACCAGCCACCTGTTCCGGCGCGCTCATCGTATTCGGGCGATCGTGAACAGCAGTAGTTTTCCGCGGTTCGATGTCAATCCCGGAACGGGAGAATCGGCGGCCATCGCCACGACCCCAGCGATCGCCCACAATGCCGTCTACATGGGCGGCCAGCGGCCTTCGCATCTGGTATTGCCAGTCGATCAGGTTTAACGCTCCTTCGCCTGCCTGCCTATGGCCACCATAGACTGGATCATCGTCGCGCTTTACTGCTGCGTGCTGATCGTGGTGGCGTGGACATTCCATCGCAAAGCCGGCCGCAGCGTAGACGCGTATTTCGTCGCCGATCGCAAACTGCCGTGGTGGATCATCGGCCTGTCCGACACCGCCGCATATACAGGCGGCGGCCAGGCATTCCTCATGGTGTTCTTTCTGGGCGGCTTCAGTGGATTCTGGCTGATGGGCTGGATCAGTTGGGTTATCTGGATGCCGTTGGTCGCGGTGCTCTGGGCCAAGATGTGGCGGCGCCTCGGCGTGGTTACCACGGGTGAGCTGATCGAACGAAGGTACGGCGGGCACACCGCCCGGGTGTTCCGTAACATCTTTGCGATTTACGCCTGCACCGCCTGGGGACTCACCGCAACCGCTTACGGCGCCGCCTGGATGGCCGCGTCGCTGGGACCCGTGCTCGGATGGCCGGCGGGCCGCGTCCTGGTTGTATTCGGAGCAGCGACTTTGGCCTACACCATGCTCTCCGGCCTGTTCGGAGTAGCCTACAACGATGCATTGCAATTCGTGTTAGTGCTCGCCGGCAACGGCTTATTGGGGCTATTGCTGCTTTCGAAATCCGGCGGGTTGGCGCGCACCTGGAACCAGATCATCGCAGCTCGCGGCCCCGGCTTTTTGAATCCGTGGCCGGTGGCTCACAGCCTCGGCCTGGTTTCCTTCATCGCCCTTTGCGTGCAGGGCTTGTTCTTTGCCGGCTCTCCCTATGCGGGCGAGGGCTGGACTGCGCAGCGCTATATGGCCGCGAAAAACGAGCTTCACGCGGTGATGGGCCAGGCGCTCAACGGAGTTTTGGCGCTGGCCGTGCGGTTGATTCCGTTTATACTGATCGGTCTCGCTGCGTCGGCGTTGTACGCGCCTTCGTCGGTTGCGGTTCCGGCGGAGTTATGGGCGCGACTGGTACGAAGATACGCGCCCCCGGGCCTGTTCGGGTTGTTGTTGGTGGCGGCGCTGGCGGGATATATGGGCGCGCTCTCGGCTTTCATGAACTGGGCGGCGGGGTATCTGGTGAACGACCTCTACCGGCTGAGCCTGCGCCCACACGGCTCTCGACGTGAATATCTTTTCGTGAGCCGGGTCTGCTCGGCTCTCATGCTGGTTATCGCCGGACTGTGGGCCTGGTCGATCGATGCCAGGCAGTTGGACCGATGGGTGCTATTTATCAACTCGGCGCTGGTGGTTTTTCCACTGCCGTTGGCTTGGCTGAAGTGGTTCTGGTGGCGCACCAATGTCTATGGCGAAATGGCCGGCGTTTTGGGCGCGTTCCCTACCGGATACATCGTTTGGTTCGGATCCGACGCGATCTTTCCACATGCATTGCGCGACTGGGTTCATCGGATCTCGGGTGTGAACCTGGATGGCTTGGCGCCTGCATTTGGCGATCTGAATCGCTTTCCCTTCTGGGTGGGCTTTGGCATCATCTTCGGACTGGGCTGGATCGCAATTCTTCTGGCAACGCTGCTGACTCGCGCAGAATCCATGGACACGCTCCGGAAGTTCTATCGCGATGTCCGGCCCATAGGATTCTGGGGTCCGGTCGAAGCCGAACTCCCCGCGGAAGAACGTAGATCCATTCGGCGACGCACCCGCGCAGAACTCATCGCTTGCGGCTGGGGCGTGGCATTCTATTTTCTGATGGTGCTGGCGCTGTTTGCGGCCATGGGCCGCCGCTTCCCTCTGGCAGCCTGCTCGAGCGTGCTGGCGGCGGTGATGGGCACGATCTTTATACGGGCGCTGCTGCGCCCTGACACTGGCGGTTAAATATATGAACGAGCGAAAGCTGGAAGGGCGGGTAGCTCTGATCACCGGGGCCAGCCGCGGAATCGGTCGCGCGATCGCGCGTGGCTATGCGCGTGAGGGCGCCGTAATGGCAGTGACGGCGCGGAACGCAACGGAACTCGAATCGCTCGTCGAGGAAATCCGGCAAGGCGGCGGCCAAGCGGTCGCTATTCCGGCCGATCTTGCGGAGGCCGCGGCGCCGGCTCGAGTCGTCCAGCAGGCCCTCGAGTCGTTTGGCACTATCGATATCCTGGTAAACAACGCCGGCATAGGCAGCAGCTCCAGTCCACGGCCCGTGGTCGATTTTGACGACGCGTTCTGGAACAAGACCCTGGCTCTGAATCTCACCGCCCCATACCTGTTCACCAAAGCGGTGCTTCCGATACTACTGGCGAAAAAATGGGGGCGAATTATCAACATCGCCTCTATCAATGGAAAGCTCCCCGCGATCCACGGAGCCGCCTACACCGCTTCTAAACACGGCCTGCTGGGCCTGACCGGCGCGCTGGCGCTGGAGGTCGCGGGGGAGGGGATCACGGTGAATGCGATTTGTCCCGGGCCGGTGCACACCGAAATGAACGACCGCCGCCTTGAATATGATGCCCGGCGATTGGGCCTCTCCATTCCCGAGCTGGAATCGCGTCTGACTCCGATTGGCAGGCGCCTCGAACCGGAGGAGATTGTTCCTATGGCGGTGTTGCTGGCGTCCAGCGAATCGAGCGCCATAACCGGTCAGGCATTCAACGTCTGCGGCGGGCTCGCGATCGGACGGTGATCCAGGATGCACGCAGATTTTCCGCACCGGAATCAAAACCAGACTATAATCGGTGAAGGGTTTCGCCCACTTTCTGAAACCCAACTTAAGGCGATTGATCGGATGATGATTGCACTCATACTCCAAAAAGGAGGGCCACCGTCGTGAGCGTTTGGAATAAGCAGCGCCGGGAAGAAGAAACTTCCGCGCCCTTTACTGGTAATAGCCTCAGGCCAGCGCCGCAAGCGTTGCCTGTTGAAATCAAGAAGGAGACAACAACTTTGTCCAACATGTCCAGCATGACCGTGGGAAGGACTGAGGTGGATGGCGCGCGCGGCGGCTCGGCCAGCATCGGGAAGGCCGTAAAAATCGTAGGTCAGATCACCAGCCGGGAAGACTTGTATGTAGATGGCGATGTAGAAGGCAGTCTCGAACTGCTGGAGCACAAGCTCACCATTGGTCCCAACGGGAATATCCGCGCCGGCGTAAAGGCCCGTGAGGTAGTCGCGCTGGGCGCCATACAGGGCAATGTGGAAGCCACCGACCGCATCGAGATTCGCAAGGACGCCAAATTGGTCGGCGACATCAAAACCGCCCGTATCGTCATCGAAGACGGGGCGTACTTTAAGGGTAGCATCGACATCGTTAAAACGGAGCCGAAAGGCGTACCAGCCGTACCAATACCGCCGCGGCATCAGGCTGCCGCCGCTACGCCCATGGCCGCTCCTGTGCCGATCCAGGCCGGCGCCGCCGAAGTGAAACGCTAGCGGGCCGGGCGAGGAACAGTGTTGTTGAGCGATCGGCTGAAAAGCATTCTGCGCGGCCCTTCCCCGCCCCGAGCGGTGGGGCCGCCGGAGACCGACTTAGGCCGGCTCCTGGCGGTCAGGCCCGGCAAAAACGAAATGTTACGAACGCGCACCAGCCGTGGGCTGGAGCAGTTTGTGGCGGGTTTTCGCGACCTCCCCGGCCTTGCCATTCTGGACCTGGGCGGCGCCAACCAGGAGAACGTCAATTTCATCACCAGCCTCGGCCACAAATTCTATTCCGAAGACTTCCTGCGCATTTTTCAGGAGATCTTCGCCGGCGACCTGGCGGATCAGTCGAATCCAAGCCGCATCGATTACTTCCTCGGTCAGGTGCTGGATTACCCCGATGAGCAGTTCGATGGCGTGCTGGCGTGGGATTTACTGGAATACATGGAGCCCGCGCTGCTCTCGGCCACCATCGACCGCCTGGCGCGCATTCTGAAACCCAAAGGCTATCTGCTGGCCTTCTTTCATGCCGATGAACGTCTGGATTCAGTGCCTTGTTATTCCTTCCGAATCGAGAATGTTCGCAACTTACAGGTCTTCGAGTACGGCAAACGGGCGCCCTCCCACTTGTTCAACAACCGCCGCCTGGAGAAACTATTTCTAAAGTTCGAATCGGTGAAGTTTTTCCTGACGCGTGAGAGCCTGAGGGAAGTGATCGTGCGCAAGTGACCACCGCCCCCGCTACCCCTTAACCACAATATTCACCAGCTTGTCCGGTATGGCGATTACCTTCACCAGCTGTTTGCCTTCCAGGAATACGCGCACCTTCGCGTCAGCCAGCGCCCGCTGCTTGAGCACCTCCTCGGGCGTTCCGAATGGCACGTATAAGCGGGCGCGCAGTTTCCCGTTCACCTGCACCACGATCTCGGCTTCGGGCTCTTTGGCCAGCTCGGGGTCATAGACCGGCCACGGTTGCCGGAACACAGGCCCCTCGTGGCCCAACTCGTCCCAAATCTCCTGGGCCAGGTACGGCGCGAAGGGACCCAGCAGCAGCGTCAGCTTTTCCAGCACCTCGGCAACGGTGGCGTTTGACAGGCTCGCTTCTTCGGCGTACAGTTCGTTCACCAGCTCCATGATTCCAGCGATCGAAGTATTGAAATGCCATCGCGATTCGAAATCTTCGGTGATCTTACGGATGGTCTGGTGCAGCTTGCGGAGAACCTTGCGATCGGCTTCGGGCTCTCCGCCGCCGGCGCCCGCCCGCGACCGCTCCATCGTGCGCGTGGCGAAGCGATATGCGCGGCTCAGAAACCGGTAGATGCCCTCGGCGCCGTCCGAGCGCCAGTCCACTTCCTTTTCCGGCGGCCCGGCAAATAGTACAAACATGCGTGCTGTGTCCGCGCCCACACGGTCGGCCAGGGCATCGGCGCCGATTACGTTGCCCTTGGACTTCGACATCTTGGCGCCCTCGGCAATCACCATGCCCTGCGTGAACAGCCGCCTGACGGGTTCGCTGTTTTTCACCAGGCCGATGTCGCGCATCATCTTGGTGAAGAAGCGCGAATAGATCAGGTGCAGGATGGCGTGCTCTACGCCGCCGATATACTGGTCGATCTCAAACCAGTACGCAATCGCGGCAGGGTCGAACGGCAGGCTCGAGTTGTGCGGATCGCAGTAGCGGTAGAAATACCAGGATGAATCGACAAACGTATCCATGGTGTCGGTCTCACGCCGTCCTGGGCCGCCGCATTGTGGGCAATTCACGTTCACAAACTCCGGCACTTCCTCGAGCGGCGAACGGCCCTGGCCGGTGAACTGTACGTTCAGCGGCAAAACCACGGGCAGATCGCTCTCCGGCACCGGCACCACCCCGCAGCGGCCGCAATGGATCACCGGAATCGGCGTGCCCCAGTAGCGCTGCCGCGAAATACCCCAATCCTTAATACGATAGGTGACCGCGCCTTTGCCGAATCCTTCCGCCTCCGCCCTGGCGGTCATCCGGTGGCGCGCCTCCGCGCTTCCAAGCCCGGACCACTCCCCGGAGTTCTCCACGATGCCTTCTCCGGTAAACGGCTCCCGCATAGACTCCGCGCGCCCCAGTTCGCCATCCGCCGGCCGGATCACCGGGCGAATCGGAATGCGGTACTTCGTGCAGAATTCGAAATCGCGCTCATCGTGCGCCGGTACGGCCATAATCGCGCCCGTGCCGTAGGTCATCAGCACGAAGTCGCCGACCCACACCGCCACCTTCTCTCCGCTAAACGGATTTACCGCGTAGTGTCCGGTCGGGAAACCCTCTTTCACCGTGTCGGCAGGATCCTTGGCCGCGCGCGCGTCCACCATCGATTTCGCGCGGGCCTGCCCCTGGCGATCGGTCAATTGCGCAACCAGAGGATGCTCCGGCGCGAGGATCACACAGGTAGCCCCGAAGATGGTGTCCACGCGCGTGGTGAATACGCGAATGGGCTCGCCGGTGCCCGCCAGGTGGAAGTCCACCTCCGTGCCTTCCGAGCGGCCGATCCAGTTGCGCTGCATGGTGAGCACGCGCTCGGGCCATCCGCCTTCGAGGTTCGCGATGTCCCGCAGCAATTCGTCAGCGTAAGCGGTGATGCGCAGGAACCATTGCTCGAGAGCGCGTTGCTCTACGGGCGTGTCTTCATGCCGCCAGCAGCAGCCGTTCACCACCTGTTCGTTGGCCAGCACCGTGCAACACTTCGGGCACCAGTTGACCAGAGCCTTCTTGCGATAGGCCAAGCCGCGCTCGAGCATTTTCAGGAAGAACCATTGGTTCCACCGATAATATTCCGGCTCGCAGGTGGAGATTTCGCGGTCCCAGTCGTAGCTGAAGGCGAAGCGCCGGTGCGTCTTCTTCATCGCCGCGATATTCTGCAGCGTCCACTCGCGCGGATGCCTCTGGTTGGCGATGGCGGCATTCTCCGCCGGAAGCCCGAACGCATCCCAACCCATGGGGTGCAGCACGTTGAAGCCGCGCATCCACTTATAGCGGGCCAGCGCGTCGCCGATCGAGTAGTTGCGTATGTGGCCGATGTGCAGGATGCCGCTCGGGTAGGGCAGCATCTCCAACACGTAAAACTTCGGACGCGTGGAATGCACCTCGGCCTTGTAGAAGGTGGCGTTCTGCCACCGCTCGTGCCATTTCAGCTCGATCTGGTTGTGGTCGTACGGCTTTTCGGGCATAGCTTCTTCAAATTATCCACGTTACGCCGGTCGTCGCCGTCCTGGTCGACGGGCGTCTCCAAAATGAACGGCTTCTCCCGCAGCTTCGGATGGGCCAGGATGCGCCGGAATCCGGCCCTGCCAATGTGTCCCTCGCCAACGTTCTCGTGCCGGTCCACGTGCGAGCCGAGCGGTGTCTTGGAGTCGTTGGCGTGGAACAGCTTCACGTTGTCGAGTCCCAATATGCGATCCGCCTGCGCGACGGTCTCCTCGAGGCCTCGCTCGCCGGCTATGTCATATCCGGCGGCCAACAGATGGCAGGTGTCCAGACAGTAGCCTACCGGCGCATCCGTTACCTCGGCCGCATAGCCACGGATCGCGCGCAATTCTTCAAAACGGCCTCCGATCTGCGCTCCACAACCGACTGTGTTCTCCAGTAACACGGTCACGTCCCGTAACCGGAGCCCTTCTGAGGCATCCCGCAAACCCAACACAAAAGCCGCGATGCCCTGCTCCAGCAATTGCCCCTTGTAGCTGCCGGGATGCAGCACCAGATACTCGGCGCCCAGCGCCGTGGCGCGCTCCAACTCGCCCCGGAAACAGGCGATAGACCTGGCACGCACGATCGGGTCTGCCGCCGCCAGATTCACCAGATAACTTACGTGAATCGCCAGCGGATACAAATCCAGCCGCTCGCGAGCACGCCGCAATAATCGAATTTCGTCCCGGCCCGGCGATGATGCGCGCCACATCCGCGGGCTTGAAGAGAAGATCTGAAACGTGTTCGCGCCCAACTCGGATGCTTTCAGAGCGGCTTTTTCGAGCGAGCCCGCTATGGAAGTGTGGATCCCGATCCGCAGACTACCATCGTAGCAAGTGTGGCAAGCCCGCCGTATTACATCAGACCCTGAAACCGCCATGCGGCTTGCCAATCTCACTCGCTGAACGCAAACTGGAGATGTATGCCTTCCAAAGTCCGTAAAGCCGTCTTCCCCGCCGCGGGACTCGGTACGCGGTTCCTTCCGGCCACCAAAGCGCAACCCAAAGAGATGCTTCCCCTGGTGGACAAGCCCATCATTCAGTACGGAGTCGAGGAGTCCATCCATTCCGGGATTCAGAACATCATCATCGTCACAGGGCGCGGCAAGAGCGCTATCGAGGATCACTTCGACGTGAGCTTCGAACTCGAACATATGCTGGAGACCCGCGGCAAGAAAGATCTGCTTTCGATCGTGCGCAACGTCTCCGACATGATCAACGTGGCATACGTGCGGCAGAAGGAAGCGTTGGGCCTGGGGCACGCGGTACTGCGCGCCATGGAACTGGTGGGCGAGGAGCCCTTCGCGGTGGTGCTCGCCGACGACGTAATCGATGCCGAAACCCCCTGCCTGCGCCAGTTGCTCGACGTCTACGAGTTCTTTTGCTCGCCGGTGCTGGCGGTGATGGAGGTTCCGCCGGAGAACATCTCATCCTATGGCGCCATCGACGCCGAGCCGATCTCCCACAATGGCACCCGCGATCGCGTGTATCGTATACGCGACCTGGTGGAGAAGCCCAAGGCGTCGGAAGCCCCCTCGAACCTTGCCATCATCGGCCGTTACGTTCTGATACCAGAGATTTTCCAATCGCTTCTGGCAATTGAGCCAGGCGCCGGCTCCGAGCTCCAGTTGACCGACGCGTTGCGGCATCTGCTGCGCACGCGTCCTATTTACGCCTACAGATTTGAGGGCACCCGTTACGACGCCGGGGACAAGCTCGGGTTCTTGAAGGCTACGGTGGAGTTTGCTCTGCGGCGGCACGATCTGGGTGGTCCATTCAGAGAATATCTGAAAAATTTGCAATTGTAGGGATCGTAGGCACTAAAATTACTCGGAAGTAAAGTTACCCGACGTAAACTCCACTCGCAGGCCAGTGGGATTCCTAAAAGATTGTTCGATATTGTAAGTAACAAAATACAAGTAGGCGTGGCTGCTTGGTACCACCGGCGTAGAGAAGTTAATTGTAGTCCACGCACTGTCGTAGGTGCCGGACGGAAGGGCTACAACTCTAGTACTTGTCCGGCAACAGTCATAAGGTAATCGTTGCCTCCAGACTGGATGGGTGGGACGGGGAGCGCGGTACGGTAAAGGTACCAGCCACCCGCGGCCACGGGCCCTTCCGCGTATGCTGTGATGTACTGCGAGAGCCCATCCATGGGATCAAACCACGCGGACCAGGGGGCGTCAACCCAAGCCGGTCCAAAGGCCGGCAGTAGACACGGATTTGGCGCAGGCTGGTTATAGGCAGCAGAAGGATAGGGAGTCGCGAGTTGCCATCGTTCCGGCCTCCTTGAAGCGCGAGGTCCATCCGCTTGAATGATTTACAATAGGAGCGTGGGATCGCAAGCGGCGCTTGAACTAGCGGTGGAACGTCTGGCTCGGGTTCGCCGCGAGATTGCCAAGATCATTGTCGGACAGGACGACGTCGTAGAAGGAGTTCTGATTTGTCTCCTGTCTTCCGGGCACGTGCTGCTCGAAGGTGTCCCGGGCCTGGGAAAAACCACGCTGCTGCGTACCCTCGCCCGCGCCCTGCAATTGAAGTATTCGCGCATACAGTTCACTCCCGACCTGATGCCCGCCGATATCGTCGGCAGCATGATTATCGAGACGAGCGACCACGGCACAAAATTGCTGCGCTTCCAGCCGGGTCCGGTTTTCGCCAACCTGGTGCTGGCCGATGAGATCAATCGCGCTACGCCTAAAACGCAATCGGCGTTGCTCGAGGCAATGCAGGAACGCACCGTCACCAGCGGCACCACGACGCACGAGCTGGAGCTTCCCTTCCTGGTGATGGCCACGCAGAATCCGATTGAGATGGAAGGCACCTACCCCCTGCCGGAGGCGCAGCTCGACCGGTTTCTGATGAAGATCCTGGTCACCTATCCGACCCGCGAAGAGCTGAATCGCATTGTGGAACGCACCATTCAGCGGGAAGAGGTGCAGGTCGAGCCGGTGCTCGACCGCGACGCCATCATGGAGGTTCGCTCGGTTTGCCGTGAGGTTCTGGTGGCTCCGCACGTGCAGGAATATGCCATTCAGTTGATCATGGCGACGCAGCCGGAACAAAAGGAGGCTCACCCGCTGGCGCGCAAGTACATTCGCTACGGCAGCTCGCCGCGCGGCGCCCTGGCGCTGGTGGAGTGCGGCCGGGTGCTGGCGCTGATGCGCGGCCGGTTTCACCTAAGCATTGAGGACCTGCAGCACCTGGCGCGGGCGGTGATGCGGCATCGCATTATCCTGAATTTCGATGCCCACGCGGATGGGCAGACCCCGGAGACGATTCTGAACTCGATCATTCAGGAAGTAACACAGCAGGCAGTCGTCTGAGCTCTCTAAGAACCTCATGCAGCCGGCTCCCATTCTCGACCGTGAGTTTCTGGAGAAACTGGAACGCCTGACGCTGCAATGGCAAAAGTCCTTCGCCGGCCTGGTAGGCGGCCATAACCAGTCGCGGTTCGCCGGCGCTGGCCAGGAATTTCTCGATCATCGCAACTTTCATCATGGCGACGATCTCCGCGCGGTGAATTGGCGCGCCTATCTGCGCCTCGAAAAGCTATTCTTAAAGATGTTCCAGGTGGAGCCCCGCGTCCCGGTGCGAATGCTGTTGGATTTGAGCGATTCCATGAATGGGGGCGCCTGGCAAAAATTCCATTACGCGCGCAGGCTGGCCGGGGCGCTCTGCTATGTAGGCATGGTGCGTCTGGACTCCATCGAAATTCACGGATTCTCGAACAGGTTGGGGCGCCGGTTCTTGTGTACGGGCGGGCGTCATCGCTTCGGTCCGGTGCTGGATTGTCTGGGCTCCATGGAACCGGGCGGCCAGACGGACTTCCTGGCGGTGATGCGCGAATTCATTTCGTCGTACTCGCAGGCCGGCTTGACCATCGTGATCTCCGATTTCCTGGATGACCAGGGCTGCCAGCGGGCTTTGCAATACCTTGCGGATTTCGGCCACGAACTGGTGCTGCTGCAGATCTGGTCGGAAGCCGATCGCGTGCCTCCGTGGGATGGCGAGCTGGAGCTCGAAGACGCCGAAACAGGCAGCCAGATGAAAGTGCAGTTCGACGATTCGGCCCGCGTGCGCTACACCAGGGCATTCGACGAATATGCCGATTCGCTCGAGAGACTGGCTCTGCGCGCCGGTGGCCGCTACGTCGGCGTATCTACGGCGCAGGCGGTGCAGGACGTGCTCTTCGGTCCGTTGGTGCGCGCCCGTGGAGTGGCCTAGCAGCCGATTCCGGTTGTTTCAGCATCCATGCATCTTCTGAATCTCACGCTCGGACAGTTTCTGGCGCTGTTCGGGTCGATGTCCGCCTTGATGCTGGCATTGTATCTTCTGGACCGCTCGCGCCGGCGTCAGGTAGTTTCGACCTTGCGGTTCTGGATCTCGGCCGAGCAGCCTACCGTAGTCGCGCGCCGCCGCCGCATCCAACAACCCCTCTCTCTTCTGCTGCAACTCGTCAGCATGGCGCTGCTGCTGCTCGCCATCGCGCAGTTGCGTCTGGGTGTGCCGGCGTCGGCCCCGCGCGACCATGTGTTGATTCTGGATACCTCCGCGTGGATGTCCGCCCGCGCCGCACCGCCCCATGGCCGGGTGCCCGCGCGCACGCTGATGGACCTGGCTCGCGAACGCGCGCGCGCTTACGCCCGCGCGGTACCGCGGCGAGATCGGATTATGCTGGTTCGCGCCGATGCTTTGACCACTCCCGCCACGGCTTTCGAGCCCGATCGCCAAAGGTTGATGGAAGCCATCGATGCCTCCGAGCCCGGCGCCACGGCGTTGAACCTCGAGCAGGCGCTGTCCTTCGCGCGGCAGATTCAAGCGCAGAGCGGCAGGCGCCCGGGAGAAGTGGTCTTCGTCGGAACGGGCAAGCTCGCCGACCACGAGCCCGGCAAGCTGGGCTTGCGCAATCTGCGCTTCCTGAGCGTGCCGGATGCCATCGAGAACTGCGGCCTGCGCAGCATAGGCGTGCGCCGCTCGGGCGCCGATTCAGGCGTATGGGAGATCTACGTTTCCGTGCGCAATTACGGCGTCGCGCCGCGCACCGCGACATTGGCGCTCAGTTTCGGTCCCTCGCCGGACGGCCCAGGTAAATCGCCTGTGGGCACGCAGCGTCTGGTCCTCCCTCCGGGCGCCGAGCGGGAAGCCAGCTTCGCTTTCCGCACCCGTGCCGCGGGCTTCTTGCAGGCGCAGCTTTTCCCGCGCGATGCCTTCAGTGCCGACGATCGCGCCGTTTTGCAATTACCGCCGCAGACCTTGCTGCGGGTGATCGTGTACTCCGCGCAGCCGGATCTGCTGCGTCCAGTGCTGGCAGCCAGCCCCCAAGTCGCGGCGACCTTTCGCCCGCCATCGCAGTACAGCGCCGATAGCGCCGGGGCCCTCGTCATTTTGGACCGTTTTCATCCACCCGCGCCGCCGTTGGGAGATTCCATCTGGATCGACCCGCCCGCGGCCGGCTCTCCGGTGCCTGTACGCGCGCGCGTCACCGACGTGCCCTTCGTGCGCTGGCTTGCCGACCATCCGCTCGGCGCGGGACTGCGCACCAAAGACTTCCGGCTGGAGTCCACTTCGGTTTTCGAAGCAGCTCCCGATGATTTGAAGATAGGCGAAGTGGAGAGCGGACCGGTCATCGTGGCGCGTCCCGGAAAGCCGAAGCTGGTGGTGCTGGGCTTTCATCCGGCGCTCTCGGCCATGCGCTATGAGCTGTCTACGCCGCTACTTTTCGCGAACCTGCTGCGCTGGATAGCGCCTGGAATATTCCGGCGTTGGGAATTGAATACGGCCAGCGTAGGCACTGTCAGGGCGCCGCTTGACAACGATGTGCGGTCCGCGGGATTGCGCGTCATACGCGAAGACGGTGCGGGAGTCCCCTTCACCCTGCGCGGCCGTGCACTCGAATTCTTTACAGGAACACCCGGTACGGTGCGGGTCCTGGCGGAAGATCGCGAATATGTATACTCACTGACGCTGCCGCAGCTTTGGGAATCCAAGTGGGACGTACCCACCGATGTTCGCCGGGGCATGCCAAAATTCCCCGCGCCGCTACGCGAAGCTACTGACTTGTGGCAGTGGTTGGCGGTGGCGGGCGGCGCGGGTCTGCTGGCCGAGTGGCTCCTGTTCGGACGCCTGCGCCGGGGCCGCGCGCGCGTCTCCAGGCGGCCCATGGCCATGCGAAAGGCATCCTGACGGCATGACGTTTGACTATCCATGGCTGCTTCCTCTGGTTTTGGCGCCGGTCGTCTGGGCAGCCTGGGAATGGCGGAGTTCCGCACGCCGGGCAGCGCTGATGCTGAAGGCGGCGGCGCTGGCGGCCATCCTGCTGGCATTGGCCCAACCGCGCGTCACCATCTCCCAATCCAAAGTAGGATTGGCCATTTTGATCGACACTTCCGCCAGCGTATCCGAGCAGGATCTGGAATCCGCCTCGAGCACGGTGACCACCATCGAGAGAGGGCGTGGACGCAACTGGACTCAGGTATTGCCTTTCGCCCGCACGCCGCGCAACCCTGCTCTGGAAGAGCGCACTCCGACGGCTTGGAAACTCAAATATGCCGAGGGCCACGACGCGTATGGCACCAACCTGGAGGCCGCCGTGCGCGAAGGGCTGGCCACGCTGCCGGCCGGCCTGGTGCCGCGCGTTCTGGTGATCTCGGATGGCAATGAAAACCTGGGCAGCGTCACCCGCGCTATCTGGCAGGCACAACAGCGGGGCGTGCCTATCGATGTAATACCGCTGGCCGGTAGGCCGCGGCCGAGCCTGGTTCTTGAGTCAGTCAGTATCCCGGCAGAGGTCTTCAGCGGAGAACGCTTTCCGGTGGATATTACGCTTACGTCTCCCGCCGCGGTGCACGCCAGGGTGGAAATGACCGCGGAGGGTAAGACGCTGGGCGCCAGCGGCGTGGACCTGACCTCCGGCACGAACCAGTTCCGCGCCCATGCCAGTGTGACTGCCACTGGAGCGATCGAGCTGGCAGGCAGTGTGAGCGCGCCCGGTCTCGGTGAGGCCCGTTTCGACAGCGCGCTCACACTGCGAAGGCCGCACGTGTTGCTGATCAGCAAAGATCCACCATCCGCCGAGGAGCACCTGACGCGAACGCTCGAAGCGAATCAGTTTGACATCGAGCGCGCGCCCAACGGTCCACCGGATCAGCTTGACCAGTATCAGTTGATCATTTTCAATAATTGGGATATCGAGAGCGTTCCCCTGGCCCGCAAAGCCGCTATCGAGGCGTTCGTGAAACAAGGCGGCGGCCTGCTGTTGATCGCCGGCGACCGCAGCGTCTACGTGGAGAAAAAAGAGGAGGATGCGCTGGAGCGCGCCTTGCCGGCCACGCTGGCGCCGCCCCGCACGCCTGAAGGCACGGCCGTGGTGCTGATCATCGATAAGTCCTCTTCGATGGAAGGCAAGAAGATGGAGCTCGCCCGGTTGGCGGCCATCGGAGTCGTGGAGAATCTGCGGCCCATCGATCAGGTGGGCGTGCTGATCTTCGATAATTCATTTCAGTGGTCGGTGCCGATCCGCCGGGCCGAGGATCGCGCGTCGATTAAACGGCTGATCTCCGGTATCACACCCGATGGGGGAACCCAGATCGCGCCGGCCCTTACCGAAGCCTATCGCCGCATTCTGCCGTCGCGTGCGGTCTACAAACATATCGTGCTGCTGACGGACGGCATTTCGGAGGAAGGCGACAGCATGACGTTGTCGCGTGAGGCGCTGGCCAACCACATCACCATATCCACAGTCGGGCTGGGACAGGATGTGAATCGCGCTTTCCTCGAGAAGGTGGCGCAGTATTCGCAAGGCAAGGCCTACTTCCTGAACGATCCGTCAGGGCTGGAGCAGATTGTGCTGCGCGACGTGATGGAGCATACCGGCTCCACGGCGGTCGAAAAGGATGTCCACGCAGAGATCGTCAACCGCGCGGAGATCTTGGACGGCGTGGGTATCGAGCAGGCTCCGCCCCTGCACGGTTACGTTCGCTTTCATACGCGGCCGACTGCCGATCTGATTCTGCGGGCCGATCCGGAAGATCCTCTTCTGGTGCGTTGGCAATATAGCTTGGGCCGCGCGGCCGTGTTCACCTCCGACGCCAAGAACCGTTGGGCCGCAAGCTGGGTAACCTGGCCCGGATTCGACAAGCTGTGGGCTAATATCTTTCGCGACCTGCTCCCCCACGCGCAGGCGAGTGAGGTTAGCGCTGAATTTGATCGCGCCAGCAACGAGCTGATCGCGGATTATCGTCTGGGCCGGAACGTCGCGGAGCCGGCTGGGATTCCCGACATTTATGTATTCGGCCCCAACGGCTTCCAGTCGCCTTTGAAGGTGACCAAAATGGCAGCCGGCCATTATCGCGCGCGGGCGCCCATTGGCGAGCGGCAAGGGCTGTTCCGTGTGAGGCCGCTGGCGGAATCGCGGGCTTTTCCCGAAGTGGGCTTTTACCGGCAGGAAGAAGAGATGCTCGAGTATGGCTCCAACGACCAGTTACTGCACCAGGTGAGCGGGGCCACTGGCGGCCGCTACAATCCGCCGCTGGGCAGCATTTTCGACGCGGGGGGGCGCGCCATTCCGGCAAGTTTGGACTTGTGGCTTGCGCTGCTGGCGCTGGCGCTCGCACTGAATGTGATCGAGCTGATCCTGCGCAAATGGCGAGGGCTGATGGACAGCTTGCGCTTCCGGCGCACAGTTGCAGAGCCGGCAGCGACACGATAGATTGATAGAGAACCAGTCTGTGCGCCCGTAGCTCAGCTGGATAGAGCGTCTGGCTACGAACCAGAAGGTCAGGTGTTCGAATCACCTCGGGCGCACCATTGAAATATAATTTATTCAGATACTTGGCGTTAGTGCCTGCATCGCCTCCAAGCCTCAGTTTTGTGCGGTATACCCAGCCTTTTCCTCCCCTGAAATACAAATCCTCTTCAGTGGCGGTCAAGACCCGTTCACGGTGCTTCTCACCAGGAAGCATCTTGACGTTCGGCAATCACGCTCGACTCTGCCCACTCCTGAGCGAGATGGAACATGCGCCGCAGCAGCGCTCGAATGCGAGCAGGCGGCTGACTCCGTTCTCGTAATACGCTAGCGTCTTCGGCTTTGCTGCGAACGTTGACCGCACGAAAGGCAGAAATCATGTTTCGCAAAGTCCTCCAGCGCGGGTGCGGGCTTCCCGTCGCGGATGCCAACTTCGCCTTTGGCGAGTGACGTCCCGTGCGTGGCTTCCATCTGTTCGGCCCCGCGTTTATTGGTTTGCTTCGTGCTCTCTCGAATTGGTTCGCCATTCCAGCTAACTCTTGTACCACCATTTTTTGCTCTTCTCTTGCTTATAGACCATCACTCGCCGGCTTTCTTCGCCTGCTTCCTGCCGCTCGCCTTTTGGGCGCCGCCCGGCCTGCGATTGTCGCGGACGATCTGCTGGAGCCGCCCCAGCCCGAGCGGGTTCCGGCGCCCAGGCCAGCCGTCCGCCAATAAAAAAAAGGGCGGGCTCTGCGCCCGCCCCTTCGGTTGAGTTTGATTTCGGCCGGTTCACTGAGCCGTAACGCTGGCGCTAGCCGAAGTCACCGGGGCGAAATTCGGCAGCCCTCCAAACTGGGCCACGTAGCTGTGCGATCCCGCCGTTATGCTGGTGATCGTAAAGCTGGCCTGACCCTGCGCGGTTACGCTAGCCGTACCGATGGCCGTGCCGTTGTCCAGAAAGGTCACCACACCAGAAGTGGGCGGCCCTGCGCTCCAACTCGTCAAAGTGGCCGAAAGCGTGAGGGAAGAACCGGCCGCTAAGTAGTAGCTGGAGGGCGTAAGCTGAATCTGCGTCGGCGCCTGGGTTCACGGTAAACATCTGCGTGTTGGGGCCAGAAGCCGCGAAGTTGCCTTGCTGCGCGTAGCTGATCACAATCGTGTGACTCCCAGTGGCAGGCGTGCTGATCGTGAACTGAGTGGTGCCGTTGCTTAAGGGCACGCTTACCGGAGCGTTATTGTCAAAGGTATAGGTTATCGCGCCCAGCGCACTGCCAGCGTTCGAACTGGCACTCACCGAACATGACTCGTTGCCGCCGTAGGGGAACGATGCGTTCCAGCAGGAGACGGACAAGTTAACGGGCACGGGGGAAACCGTCACCGTCACTGGGGCCGACTGTCCCGCCGGATTATTGGGATCGCCGGTATAGCTGGCGGAGATCGAGTGAGTGCCGGCATTGAGACCGGGTGAGATGTACCAATAGGCTTTGCCGTCGCCACCCAGGGTAAGGGTGTAAAGAGCGCTGGTGCCGTCGTAAATCGTCACCGAGCCGGTGGCCGTCTTACCACCGCTGCCGGCGACGCTCACGACCACATTTGTGGCACCCGGGTAGACCAGATTCGTGCTCGACAGTGTTACGGTGATGGCTGAATCATACGGGCTCGGGGTCCCGGTTCCGGTCAGGCTCACTGTCTGGATGCTGCCGGCCGTTTTGTTGTTGTTGTCGGTGATGGTGACCATCCCGGTCACAGTGCCTGTAGACTGCGGCATAAAGGTGACACTGATTTGGCAGCTTGTCCCTTGGGCCAGGGAGGCGCCGCAGTTGTTGGTCTCCGCGAAGTTGCCGCTGACACTAATAGAAGCAATCGAGAGAGCCGTCTGGCCGGTGTTCGAAAGAGTCACCGTCTGCGCGGCGCTGGCGGAGCCAACGGCCTGATTGCCGAAGGCAATGACGCTTGTGGAAAGGCTGGCCTGGGGTGCGGTGTTTGTTCCGGTGCCACTCAGGTTGATGGCTTGCGTGGCAGTGGGCGCATTCAAAGCGTTGTCGGTCAGCACCGCCGTGCCTTGAAGATTGCCTGCGCTTTGCGGCGCGAAGGCGATGCTTAGGTTGCAACTCGCGCCAGGCGTCAACGAGAATGAGGTGGTGCAATCGGCGGGTGTTCCCGATCCGGCCTGCTGCTCGAAATTCGTGCTGATACTCAGGCCAGGCGCCACGGCGTTCAACGGCTGGTTTCCGATATTCTGGATCGTAAGCGATTGCGGGTTCGTGGTACTGCCTACCGTAGTGGAGGGGAAGCTAAAGCTTGGCGCTAGCGAGCGCTGGATTTCCACCACGGTCTTGCTTGCGAGATTGCCGATGAACAGGTCGCCGGCGGCATCCAGCGCGACTCCGTAGGTTGGAACGGCCACAGTGATGGGGGCGGCGCCACCGGCCGGAAGCTCCAGCACGCGGCTGTTGCCGGAATCCGCGATGAAGAGATCGCCGGCTGCATCGACTGCCAGGCTATAGGGGGACAGCAGGTCGCTGTAAAGTGTGGTCTGAGCGCCACCGGTTGGAATCTCTACCACGCGGTTGTTGCCGGAATCGGAGATGAAGAGATCACCCGCGCCATCGACGGCCACGCCCATGGGCCGATTCAGTCCGCTGCCCAGAGTAATCTGCTCGCCGCCTAGAGCCAGAATCTCCACAATGCGGTTATTGGTGTCATCCGCAACGAAGATATCTCCCACCCCATCGACGGCCAGAGCACCCGGGGTAAAACCGGTGGCTACCGTGGTAGAGATGCCGGTGCCTGCCTGAACCTCCACCACCTGGCTGTTGCCGCTATCCGCGATGAACAGATCTCCCATCCCATCCACTGCCAGACCTTCGGGGTTATTCAGTCCGCTGAGCACCGTGATCGGGGAGCCGCCAGCGGCTCGAACCTCTAAGACCTGGTTGTTCACGTTATCGGCGACAAAAATGTCGCCGGCTCCATCCACCGCCGTCCCCCAGGGAAGGCCGAGCGCGCTGGTGGGCACGGTGGTCTGTGCGCCTGGGCCGAAAGCAATGGCCGGACCCTGGCCTTGGCCGTAGATGGGCGTCGAAGCCAGCAAGATCTGTTGCCCGTTGTAGAAATTCACCAGTTGGACCGCACCGATGCGCACCCCGGGTGCACGGGGTGCGAATGTGACAGTTACCGTGCACGAAGAGCCATCCTCCACCACAGGGCCGCAGTTTGTGGCGCCTAGAGTGAAATCAAGATTGGGCGCGCCAGCCGTGAGCAAATTCACGGCTTCAATATCGCCGTTGGATCCAACGTTATAAGTTAGCGTCGCAGTTTGATTGCAGGGTTGGGGAGATGTCTGTCCGGAAGGACAAACGTTCACGGTCCCGAAGTTGACCGCCAGGTGCTCGACTTCCACCAGTCGGTTGTTTAAAGTATCCGCGATGAAGACGTCACCGGCTGTATCCACTGCGACACCGCCGGGCTGGTAAAGCTGGGAGCCAACTGTGGTCTGAGCACCGCCATTGGCTGGAATCTCTACTACGACATGGTTGCCATCATTGACGACAAAGAGATCGCCCGCCGCATCTACCGCCAAGGCGGCGGGACCATTTAGCCCGCTGGCAACCGTAGTCTGGCCAGCCGACCAAAGTTCCACTACGCGATTGTTACCGGAGTCGGAGATGAACAAATCGCCCACTCCATCCACCGCCACACCAGCGGGATAGTTCAGTCCGCTGCCTAACAGAGAGACGGGACTACCGGCTGGAGGAATTTCGACCACGTGCGGGCTGTTCAAGTACACCACGAAGACATCGCCGGCTTGGTCCACCGCCACGTTTGTGGGCCCATTCGGTCCGCCGCTGTTCACCGTAATCTGGGCTCCGCCGTTGGCCGGAACCTCTACCACGCGGTGGTTGCCGTAATCCGCGATAAAAACATCGCCGGCGGTGTCCACCGCCACGGCGTAAGCCAGGCTCAATCCGCTACCCAGCGTGGTCTGGGCACCGCTTGGCGAAATCTTCAAAACACGGTTGTTGCCCGTATCTGCGATGTATAGATTGCTCCGTCCACCGTCGCATCCTGGGGCTCGTGCAGTCCGCTGCCCGCGGCGGTGATCTGAAGGCCGGCAAACGATAGCAGCGGGTCCGCGGGTGCAGCCACGCCTGGCCCCTGCGCAGGCTGCCCAGGCGGGGGGGTTTGGGAGTACAAAGCGAGCGGAGCCATGAATGCGAGCGCCATGAGAACACGGCCCAGGCCCCTTGCCGCCCGCGCTCCGGAGAAGTTCCCAGAGTGGCGCGGCTTCGTGGTACGCCGCGCCCTTGCTGCGTTTCTACCGGCACGACAGGGAAGAACAAGTCTCGCGCCTGCGGCCATTTCTGTTTGCTTGTGATCAGTCTTTGCACACACTCGTCGTCGGTAAAGCATATGTCCTCCTTAAGGGATCGAAGAGAGAAGTTCTTGAGGCGGGTGTTGATCGCAATGGCCGAATCGCCAGCCAAAGCTGTGGAAAAAAACGCCTCATTATGGTGTTCGCAAAAATGCGGCAAAACAGCCAAACAATTCTGCACTTGCGGAGTCTGTGGTACCCTTTCTTGAATCACTCAATGGCTGAGCCGGTTCCCAACGTGACTCAGAAACTCCTGGCATGGCGGGGCGGCAGCCAGGAGGCGCTAAACGAGCTGCTTCCCTTGGTGTATGCCGAGTTGCGGCGGCTCGCCCGTTATCACTTGCGGCGAGGACAACCCCAGGACACATTCGAATCGAAGGTTCTGGTGCACGAGGCCTACCTGCGCTTGGTCGATCAGGACAGTGTGCAGTGGCGGGACCGTACGCATTTCTTCGGCCTGGCTTCCAACCTGATGCGCTGCATTCTTGTGGACCACTACCGCAGGAAACACGCGCTGAAGCGAGGGGGAGATGCGCGCATGGCGGAACTGGAAGAAGCGGCGGCCGCGGCTACCGTGGACTGGAAGGAGAATATCGTTGCTCTGGATGAGGCTCTGACCCGGCTGGCGGCCATGGATGCCGAACAGGCCCGCATCGTGGAGCTGCGTTTCTTCGGCGGTCTCAGTATCGAGGAGACCGCCGAAGTATTGGGTATCTCGCCTACTACCGTGAAGAGCAGGTGGACGTTGGCTCGCGCGTGGCTGAAGCGCCAGCTCCGCGTTAAATAATCGCGCCGCCGGAACCGTGTCAAACCGGGCCACGCGGGATATGGCCGCGAAATACGAATCGAATGACTTACTGCTGGTTGAGGGTTCCCTGTATCGCCGAGAACTCCGCCATGGCAACTGCGGACCCGCTGATCAAATTACATTGGACGGTGACCGTATTCCCGCCGCCGAATCCAATTGCCCCTTGGAGCGGAATTGCCACACTCCCTCCCTGAGGCAGCCACACAGTAATGGGCAGTCCGCCGGAAATCGTGCAACTACCCTCAACCAGATCATTGGTGAGGTCTGTTATGAGGACAATCGATGAAAGCGAAAACTGCCCGGCCGGAAGATTGAGCGACGAAACGGTTGTAAAGCCGGTGTTGGGCAAGAGCGTAACCTGCGAAGTTGATTGGGTGTAATAAATTGCCGTCGCCGACGCCGTTCCTGGGGGACCTTGCGGCCCCATGGGACCGGCAGGCCCCATGGCCCCCGGCGTACCCTGCGGACCCACGGGTCCAGCAGTCCCCTGAGGACCGCTAGCCCCCGGCGTTCCCGCCGGCCCCTGCGGTCCTGGAGCTCCCGCAATGGCGACCAGACTCCAGGCGGAGAAGCTGGTGTCAGGCTCGTAGGCGGTGTTGTTTGCAATCAGGCTGATGTAGGTCGAACCGTTGTAGCTGGCTGCATCGTTCAGGGCATAGGTCGCGTACGGACTCCAGGATCCCCGCCAATTCAGACCTTGAGATCCGGTTGGGCCGGCAGGCCCGGCCGCGCCTTGCGGTCCGGCTGGACCCATCAGTCCCGTGGCGCCAGTCGCGCCCTGCGGCCAGCGGGTCCGGAAGGTCCTTGCGGACCGGTCACACCCGTGGCTCCCGCTGGTCCCTGTGGTCCGGGAGGCCCAGCGGCTCCGGCCGAACCCGCCGGACCGGCAGGTCCCTCGGGGCCAACCGCTCCGATGGCCGCGTCGAAAGTGTCCTGGAATCGGGTCACATTATCGGTCAGCGCCAATTGGTACGATCCCGGAGCAAGATTGGCCGGAAGCAGGGCGGTGACAGAGGTAGATGTATAGGTGGAAACCACCAGCGTCGCGCCATCCAGGGTGACCGTAGGCGTAAGGCTTCCGAAGTTCCTGCCCGTTATGGTGATTGTGGCCGGGCTTATCGCGTAATCCGCGGTCACCCCCGTTATGACAGGTGGCAGGGCAGCCTTCGCTGGCGCCGCCGCGAAGATACACATGCAAAGGCTGCCCAATACTGCCAGCCAGGCCGAAGACCGCAAATTTCTGGGCGAGTTTTTCTTGACGTTATGTTGCATTGAGATGTCCTCCAAATAGGTATTCGGAAACGGCGGGAAAAACGGTCGAACTAAAATGCGGCCCGCGTTCGGAAAGCAAAACGGATGCGCCGGTGTGATAGACTTTTGAGGCTTGGCACGGCCGGGTTCGCGGCAATGGGAGGATCTGGTGCCCAGGGTGTTGGCGTCTGGCCCGCCGCAGGTACATCCGTGTCCACCCGTTGGCGCCAAATCCAGGACCTTTACTCCGAAGCCCTGAAACTCGATTCTCCTGAGCGCGCGGCGTTCCTGCAACGGGCTTGCGCCAGCGACACTGAACTGCGGCTGGAATTGGAGTCGCTGATCGCCGAAGGGGAACGCGTCAGCGGTTTCCTATCGTCGCCTCAGTTTGAATCGGCGTTGCGGTCCATGGTGCAACATCCGGCCGCGGCCGGGCCACCCGTGCGCATGACACGCCGGCCGCCATTCTTCTGGTTCATGATTGCCGCCGGGATCGCATTCCTGGGATTCTACGCGTGCGCAGGCTGGTTCATGTACCGTAATAGCGGCGCGAAGGACTTCGGCTGGTGGGAGTCCTACTACTCTACCAATGGCTCGGTCGTCGGTAAAGTCGATGTGCCAGGTCAGGCGGCGGGAATGCTGCAGCCGGGCGACCGGATCGTGGCGTTCAATGGCGACCCGCGCGTTGCGAAGGTTGGTCCGGAAATCTATCGGCAGTTCCTGCGGCCCGGCTCAGATTACACCATCCGGGTCGAGCGTCACGGGGAAACGCACGATTATCGCCTGCGCATGCTTCCCTGGCACGGGGACCGCTCCGAGGTCATCACGTACGTTGTTATCAGCCTGGTCTTCTGTATCTCTGGCCTCGCGCTCGGTCTGCTCAAGCCGGCAGACCGGTTGGCGCAGCTTGGTTCGGTGACGCAACTCGTCATGGTGTTGCGGGCCATGGCGACCCCGGTCAGTTTTAACTCCGGTACGCCGCCCGACATGGAGTTTCTGCTCAACCAGATTATTTCCTTCACCAATCCGGGACTGCTGGCGATGACTTATCACTTTTTCTTTCGAGTGAGCGAGGCATCCGCTCCCGAGTTCGTTTGGCGAGGCATCCGGAACCTTCTGTACGGGGTCACCGGCGCGCTGTTAGTCTCGCAATTGGCGTTTTGCGTCGCCAGCATGCGGGGGCTAGAAGCCTTGGTCGGTCTGGCTAGCCGCCACTTCTGGGTGGCGGAACTGAATCAAGTCTATCTGCGAAACCCCCAGGAAGCGTTCCTGGCAGTTGCGCTGGGCGGTAGCTGCGCCGTCCTTATTTGGGGATACCGGCACTCCACCGATCCCAGTTACCGCCGCCGCATTCGCTGGTTCGCGCTGGGCTGCGCGTTAGGCATGGCGCCGGAGCTAGGACTCAATCTGATCGCCCTGCTGTTTTCCATCGCCGGCTACCGCGAGGTGTTGCGAACCGGCCTGTGGGGCACCCTGAGATGGGTTGCCGACGGCTGCCTGATCGCGATTCCGGTTTCGCTGACCTACGCCGTGCTCAAGCACCGGCTGTTGGATATTCATGTCGTGGTGCGGCGCGGCTTGCGTTACGTGATGGCCCGGCGGGTGTTGCAAGGGCTGTTGGTGCTCCCGTTTCTGGGGCTGATCGTGCCGATCGTCTCCCATCCCGACCGGACCGTACTGGACACCCTCCGGCAGGCATCCTCCATCGTGAACTTGATTCTGCTGGCACTCTGCGGAGTGAGTCTGCAGTACCGGCGGCCCATGCACCGGTGGCTGGACAAGAAATTCTTTCGGGGGGCTTACCGACAGGAGGATATCCTGAGGCGGCTGATTACCCGCATCCGGGATTGCGATTCGGAAGAAGAAGTTTGCAGGCTGGTCTGTACGGAATTGGACGCGGCCCTTCATCCCAAGACTTTGTTTGTATGTAGCTGGAAGGGGGACTCGGAAGAGCCGGCCATCGTCCGGGCTTCGGACAGCGGCCCGGTTTCCACTCCGGTGGTGTTAGGGACAGGTATTCTCCAGCTTCTGCAAGCTTGCAAGACCTCGGGGGAATGCACCCTGCCATCCGCCGGGGGCGCACCCGCGGCCAGCGACTCGGCGAAATTTATGGTGATCACGGTCCCTACGGGTAAAATTAAGACCGGCGGAGCAGTCTTACTGGGACAAAAGAAATCCGAAGAACCGTACACCGAGACGGACAAGCACCTGCTGGACGGCGTCGCGCACGCCATCGGAGTGGCTTTTGAGAACTTCTGGCTAAAGCAAAGAGTAGACGAAGGTCTGCGCGAGCGGCAGGAGGTCCTGGGCCGTCTCGACCGGCAAACGATCCGGCTGCTAAAGGAATGCCCAAAATGTGGGGCCTGCTTCGATAGTCTTGAAGAGGTGTGCGCGCACGGCCACGGCGAGCTGGTGCTCTCGCTGCCGGTGGAGCGCAGGATCGCACAACGATACCGGCTGGATCGCCGGATCGGCAAGGGTGGCATGGGAGTGGTCTTTGCAGCGACCGACCTGAACCTGGGCCGTGTGGTAGCCCTCAAAATCATGACAGGCCATCTGTTCGGGGATCGCGCGGCCTTGAACCGGTTCGAGCGTGAGGCGCGGGTGTTGGCCCGGCTGAACCATCCGCAAATCGTGGCGCTGTATGACTACGGGCGATTGGGCGGAGAGGGAGCCTACCTGGTGATGGAACTGTTGACGGGCGCGTCATGGCGCAGCGAGCTCAATCGATTGGGCAAGATTCCCCCCATGACGGCCGCACTATGGTTCGACCAACTCCTCGGCGCTCTCGGCGCGGCGCACCAGGCGGGCATTGTGCATCGCGATTTGAAGCCGGAGAACGTGATCATCGCTTCATCCGAGAATATCGGCCACGGTCTCAAGATTCTGGACTTTGGTCTGGCCAAGATGCATTCGTCCGCTAAAAGCCTTACCGACACAGGCGTAGTGATGGGTACGGTGGCGTATATGTCACCGGAACAGCTTAGAGGCGATCCGATCGATCAACGCAGCGATCTCTTTTCAGTCGGAATCATGGCGGTTGAGGCGATCACGGGCCAGGTTCCCACGCGCGTCGCCGACGGAGGCATTTCGCCTGCCGCTCTTGGCGATCGGCTTCAGGCGCAGCCTTTGGGAGCGCGTGCCGCTTTACACGGAATCCTTATCAGGTGCTTAGCCGTCAGCCTTGAGGAGCGGTGCGCTACCGCAGGCGAACTGCGGGAGAGTCTGCTGAGCGCTCTGCGCCCGCCGGATGTGATGGCTTCGCCCGCGCAGGCCTGATGCAAGGCCGTGGCGCATCCGTATGCGTGTTTGGCCCCTTTGTTGGAGTTTTACGAACGCTATAATGCAACCGGCCTTCTATGGAGGCTGTAGTCGTCCTGTCGCTCCCGGCGGCGGAGACGTGAGTTAGGGCGGACGCTCTCTAATCTAAGAAGCAATGTATTTGAAAAGCAAATCATGGTGTGCGAGAAACCGTCTGTCAATCGCCGCGCTGGAACTCGACAGCCTTTCGTCCAATTGATGTGGTTGCTCCGCACTGCGTGGATTTGGATCGGCACAATCAGGCTGTTTGACCGCGAGCCGCGCCGGTTGCGCACGGACGCTGGTTCGCATGATCCCGGTGACGTCCACGTCCGTTATTCCAGCTTGAAACAAGGCCATTCCGACCCAGTGATGGGCAACCACTTGCGCGCCGTGCCTCGGCGGTCGCAGGCGCGGCTGCTGGTGGAAGTTGGGAAGGTTTCGGCCGCAAAGATCGAGCAGTCCGCAGAGATCTCCCTGTTGAATCGTCAGATCAGCGTTCGATTAGGCCCGGACACGGACAGAGCGCATATTTTCTTGTAACGTACAAACAAGCATAGATCCTCCGGGAAAGGCCGCTTAGTTCAACGCGTCCTTTCCTCCATACAACTCCTCGATGGTGTGTCTGAAATTCTCCATCACCCGCGAGCGGCGCAGTTTCATGGTGGCCGTCAACTCCCCGTGTTCGATGCTGAAATCGCGCCCCAGCACGCGATATCTGCGGATCTGCTCAAAGGGCGCCAGTTGCTTGTTCACGCGTTCCACCACTTTGCGGATTCCTTCTGTACCGGACCGGCGGCTGCGATCACGGATGTGTCCCGCCCCTTGAAGGCCAGCATCCCTTTTAAGGTTTCGGCAACTGCGGGATTGATGGTGAACAGCGCCGTCAGGAACGGCAACCGGTCACCCACCAGCATCATTTGGCTGATAAGCGGCTCGGACATGAACAGGCTCTCCACGCGCGATGGATGAATCTTCTTGCCCGTGGAGGAGACGATCAGATCCTTCTTGCGCCCGGTGATGACCACGAAACCCTGGTCGTCTATGGCCGCGATGTCACCCGTATGCAGCCAGCCATCGCGCAATACCTCGCCAGTCGTCTCGGGATCGTCAAAATAGCCTGAGAACAAGGACGGGCTCTTGATGAGCAGTTCGCTGTCCTGGTCGGCGATACGCAATTCAACGCCGGGCAGCGGCTTGCCGATACTGCCGGCCTTGGGCTGGTCGATCGGGTTCATCGTCACCACTCCTCCTTCTGTCAGGCCGTAGCCCTCTATCAGCGGCATGCCGATCGCTTCGTAAAACTGCGCCAGTTCCTTGCTTAAAGGCGCGGCGCCGGAGCACGCCAGGGCCAGACGCCCCCCGAAGCGTGCCCGGATCTTCTGGAAGAACAGCCGGTCGGCCAGCTTTATGCGGGACCCGGATTCGCGCCGGCACACGCTCGCCCTGGTGCTTGTACGTGGCGGCAGCCTGGGCCATGGCCAAAGCGCCGTAGAACGCCCTGCGGGCCACTGCCGGGCGTTTTCGCAACTCGGTGCAGACGGTCGAGTAGATGCGCTCCCACATGCGCGGGGGCGCCAGCAGCATGGTCGGGCGTACGCTCCGTATATGCTGCGGCAGTTTCAGCAGGCTCTCCGCGAAGTATAACGGCGTGCCCAGGCGCATCGTCAGCAGTTCCACCACGACGCGCTGCGCAATGTGCGCCGAGGGCAGAAACGCTACCGTGGCATCCTTGGGACCGATGGGGAAGATCGATTGCCCCATGTCCAGGTTCGCGACAATAGCCCCATGCGTGACCAGTGCCATTTTGGGATCGCCGGTGGCGCCCGAGGTCAGATAGAGGATCGCGTGGTCGGCGGGAGTGACCTCGGCCTTCAGGCGCAACATGTACTCCGGGTCCTCGGTGAGCGCCCGGCGGCCGCGTTCGCGCAACTCGTCGAGCGACATCGCGCCCGGCGCCTCGCCCTTTAGCAGGATGCGCGGTATACCGGGGGCCTCGCGCAACGTTTGCAAGGTCTTGCGATCCTCCACGAATAGCGCCTTCGCGCCACAATTCTGAATCGTGCGGACGAGATCCTTGGGCGGGTAGCTGGGATAGAGAGCGGCCGAAACACCTCCCGCGGCCAGGATGCCCAGATCAGACAGGCAGAACTCCAGGCGGGTCTCCGAATCGAGTGCCACCACGTCGCCCTTACGGATGCCGATCGAGCGCAGACCCGCGGCAATTTCCTGCGCCGCCGTCTTGTACTGGTTCCACGAGTAAGTCAGATCGTCGCGTTGTCCGTCGTTTCCCGCGGTGGGTTGCAGCAAGGCCGGTGCGTCGCCAAGCTGCGCCGCGGATTCCTCCAGGACCTGATATATGGTGCGTGCGCCGGCGGGCCGCCATTGCTCAGTTCGAACGCGGTCCCCGTCGATTCCGGGCAAGTTGAGAGCCGTCAACATGTGTCCTCCCGAGGCCGCAAGTTGAGAACCGGCCTCATTATGGTGTTCGTAAAACCTCGCGAAAAGAGCCAACCAGACTCTCCGGCGGGCCGCAAGCTCCCCAAAAATCTTTGGCTGCTTTTCTTAGTTTTTACGAATACCAAAGTGAAGCCGAGTTTCTTTGAATGGCTGGAGGAGGACATCATGTTGACAACACACAATTTGTCGGATCGAGGCCAAAACGTCGCGCTCACCGGGGAAGAATCCACACTACCCGCGGCCACACGCTGGCGCTGGATTCGAATCTGGATGATCTGCGCAACGCCTGCCGGCGACGGATGGCTGTGGTGCGCGATCGGCCTCACGGCGTTCGCCGTGACGGTCTCGGCGGGGGTGGCTATGGGTACGGCGTTAGCGCAGAGAGCAGTGAAATTGTTGAAGGTGGTGGCGTAAAATGGCAACCGTTTTTCAATTTGCATCCGGACCGCGCGGACGTTTTCAGGCTCATCTTGTATGAGAAAACAGCCGGAGTCCGTTCTGTCGCCTGTGGTACAATCTTCGAGATCCTGGCCGGGAGAAGGATGCATCATGTCTGGCCCTGCACCCGTCAATCAAAGCGCACCGCATATCGGCTGCGTCACAAATCTGCTTCTCGATTGGCGTAACGGGGACCACTCCGCTTTAGACCGTCTGACTCCGATCATCTACGAAGACTTGCTTCGGCTCGCCAAAGCACGTCTCAAGGTAGAGTCTCGGGACTGTACCCTACAGCCCACCGCTCTGGTTCATGAATCGTATCTGAGGCTGGCGGATCAAACCAGGCTCGAATGCGACAGCCGGGCGCATTTTTACGCGATTGTGGCCACTGTCATGAGGCGAGTGCTGGTTGATTACGCCAGGAAACGCACCGCGCAGAAGCGAGGCGCCGGCATTCGCATCACGCTGAAAACGGGAATGGATTTCGCAAACAGATGCAATCCTGATTCTCTTCTGCTGGACGAAGCGCTCCGTAAGCTGGCTGAGCTCGACGAACGGAAGAGCCGAGTCGTCGAGTTGAAATTCTTTGGCGGTATGACAACAGAAGAAATCGGCGCGGCCCTCGGAGTTTCCGTGGCAACAGTTGGGCGCGAACTGCGTTTTGGTCAGGCGTGACTGCGTCGGGAGTTGTCGCGCCTTTTGGCATGAGTCCCGGCACGAAGTTCGACCGCTGGAACCGAATCCAGGATATTTTTCTCGACGCACTGGCGTTGCCGATTTCGGAACGACGCGAGTTTTTGGCGAGCGTCTGTGCAAACGACGAGGAACTACAGTCTGAACTAATCTCCTTGCTTGCGAACGATAGCAACGACACAACCTTTTTTCAAGGCTTGGTGGCAGGGGATCTGAACGGGCTGGCAGAGGCCTCCGGTTCCTCGGAGGCGGGCTCGACAGTGGGTCCATATTATCTGATTCGGGAATTGGACGGCGGCGGCATGGGGGTCGTCTATCTAGGCGTCCGCTCAGACGACCAATACTTTCAGTTCGTCGCCATCAAGATGGTGCGCAAGGGCAAGGAATCGCCGGCCCTCCTGCAGCGGTTTCACGCGGAACGGCAGATCCTTGCTACCCTGACCCATCCGAACATTGGCGCCATTCTGGGCTGCGGCGACACCGGGGATGGGCGCCCTTATATCGTGATGGAGTACGTGGAGGGCCAGCCAATAACGATGGCCAGCGATAACCTTCCGGTCCGAAGGCGGATTGAATTATTTCGGTCGGTGTGTTCGGCGGTTCATTATACCCATCAGAGGTCCGTGATTCACCGGGATATAAACCGAGCAACGTATTAGTGACGCCGCAGGGGGTCGTTAAGCTCATCGATTTTGGAATCTCCAAGCCGTTAACCCCAGGGTTGATTGCGGACGGGGTAGCTACGGAAGCGGGGCAGCGACCAATGACTCCAGACTATGCCAGCCCTGAGCAACTGCTGGGCAACGAGCTAACCACGAAAACGGACATCTACTCCTTAGGCGTCTTACTTTTTGAACTGCTGACTGGTTCGCGTCCGTACACGCTCAGCAACCTCTCGCCCGCCGCTGCCGAGAGATTGGTGTGCCAGCAGGAAAATCGGAAGCCAAGCTCCGTTTGCGGGCTTTCCCGGGAGATTAGGAAGGAACTGGCGGGAGATCTGGACAGAATCGTTTTGATGGCGATGGATAAGGATCCGTCCCGACGGTACGTCTCGGCCGATGCCCTGGGCCAGGATCTGCTTCGCTTCCTTCATGGAAAATCCGTGCGGGCGAGCAAGACTGCTTCGCTGTCCCGATTAAGCCGTAATAAAATGATCGGAATGTACGCTCGCCTGCGCAAATTCTTTTAGGAGAACATGTATTGGCCGATTCGTCCAAAGTTCAGCTCGTAACGGCGCCTGAGTTAGCCGGCGATCTGCTTCGAGGGATTCTTGTGCTGGATGTTCGACCCGCCGAACAATTTGCCTCCCTTCATATCCGGGGTTCGGTTCAGATCAGTCTCATGGGCTATTTCGCCAGTTGGGCGGCGATCATAATTGATCCGTCTCAGAAGCTAATTCTAATTGCGGAGGATGCCACGAAGGCGCAGGAAGCATGCAATCGACTGGTCCGGGTGGGTATTGAGCACGTCCTGGGATACTCGCTTGCAGACGAGAATGAGTGGCGGAAAGCGGGCTTGGACCTGGCTAGCATCTCAATCGAGCGATGTGAGCAGGTGAGCCGCGCTTTGCTGGTGGATCCCTCTTTGCAGCTCGTAGACGTCCGCAGCCGGGCGGAGTGGCTGAGAGGTCACCTGCCTGGCGCTATCTCAATGCCACTGCTGGAGCTGGATCCGAAAAAAGAAATCATTGATCCGTCCAAACGAAGTCTCGTCTATTGCCACGAGGGATTTCGCGCTACGACTGCAGCCAGCATGCTGCTTCGAGAGGGTGCTGGGGGTGTTGGCATTCTGATCGACGGCCTTGAAGGATGGTCGGCGCTGGGATTGCCTTTGGAAGGGCCAAACGCGTCGCCGGATCGGCTCTCCAGCGCGCCCGGAGTCTGAATTGCGCAATATGAAATCTTCGGGTGTGAAATGCTAATCATGTTGCATCACTGCGCAACCAGCACGTAATGTTTTTTTTCGCAAATCGCATTAACTCGCTGCCGACACCGTGCCAACGCACTTCTCAGTGAATGGGCCAGGAGTGCGGTTCGTCCGTGGCTGATGCTGGCGTGAGTGTTGCTGGGAAATCAGTCTAATTGACAGACGACACCGCCGAGACCTGGCGTTCAGGAGAAATGGGCTACTGAATACCTCAGCTCCCTCTGCGCCTCGGCGTCTTTGCGGTGAAAGCTAATGGGCCAGTATCCGTTCCAGGATATCCGGGATTTCGAATACGGCGCGGTTCTCCAGTTTTTCGGTAGCGGCGCGAAATCGGTGATAGGCGGCTGGCTCCAGGAGTTCATCCACGGCGTCAGCGACGCGGCGGAAATTGGGCAGGACCATTCCGACGCCTTGCTCGCGGACCCAATCGGCGTTGTAGCGCTCCTGCGGCATGGTCCAGGCGTTGCGCTCCACGATCACCGGAAGGTGCATGAATACGGCCTCGCTGATGCTGCCGGGGCCCGGCTTGCCAATAAAGTAATCGGCGAGCTGCATATAGCGGGGAATTTCTTTGGTGAAGCCCTCGACATAATATGGCGCGCGGTGCGGCAGGGCGCGTAGCTTGTCCGCCAATTCGGCGTTATGGCCGCAGATCAGCAGTAACTGCCGATCGGAAAGAGAGCGCGCGACGTCGTCCATCACGGGGGCGCCCTGGCCACCGAATGAGACCAGGCCGATGGGTAGCTCGGGCTGAAATCCGAGCCTGGCGCGCGCGCAGGCCCGCTGCTCTGCCGTCAGCGGCGGCGCCTCGTGGAAGCTGGGATTGAGGATCATGCCCGAAACGCGAAACACGTTCTCCCGCCGATGCCCCAGGTCCAAGGCTTGTTGCACGGCTTTGTCGGAACCGCAGATGAGGTATTGCTCCTGGCGTTCGATCCAGAAGTGCGGCGGGTAGTCTGCCAGGTCCGTAAGAATGGTGACAAAGGGGATGGCGCCGAGACTTTCCCGCAGGGCGCGGTTGAAATTGGGGACGAGGGAGACCACCAGGCCGGGCCGGCTGTCTCGCCAGAATTTCTGAAGCAACTCCACCTGACGCCGATGGAACAGCCGGATCGCCGGATGTAGGCCCGCAAAGAACTGCGGCGAAACCAAAGTCCAGCCTTTCTTCAGCATGAGGTTATAGAGGTCCTCCAGCCGAATGCCTGTCAGTTTACGAAAGATATCGATGGAATCCAGGAGTTCCTGCAGGTTCACCAGCCGGACTTCGCACGCGGGCTGCCGGGCCTCGATCACGCCACGCAGGGCGTGCGCCGCCGCGCGGTGGCCGCCGCCCGCGTCGAAGAACACCAGGTCCAGCCGCTTCAGTGCTTTCCGATTGTGCCAAATTGGCCCCGGAAATTGCTCAGATCCTCCGGTGGGGGCGGCGTTTCCGCCAAACCGTAAACCTGCGACTTCCGATCCACCCAGTGGCCGAAGCCCGGCAGCACAAGCAGTGGTTCGGTTCATGGGACGGGTGCCGATGGGTTTGAATTGCGTCTTTGTGAATTTCATGTTTCGCTCCTCGTCAGGAAACGCGGGTTTCACGGAGTAACCTTTCGTTTCTTCCTTCCATCGGATAGTGCGCGGAACGAGGCGGAATTCGATCAACAGGCGCTCCGCCGTTGGATCTGTAAACCCTCTCTGCCCATTTAAGGCGTTTTTCAGCAACCTGCGAGCCAGAGCGCTGGCTGATGATCGAATTCCGCCTCGTTCGACGCATTATCGGGTGGAAGGAGTTAATCAGATGGCGCAAGAAGCTGTTTCCGCGGTTTTCCCGCTTTCAGTAAACCAGGAAGGGTTCTGGTTTCTGGACCAGGTCGAACCTGGAAATCCCGCATACAACATTTTTGGACCCTTGCGAGTTCGCGGTCCTCTGGATTCATCGCTTCTGGAACTCGCCCTCAATCTGGTTATCGAACGACATGAATCGCTGCGAACGACATTCACCGCAGACCAGAAAGACGGCCGGGCGCATCAGGTTATTGCCGACACATTTACAATCCGGCTTCGAGTCGTGGATCTTCAGCATTTGCCGGAATCCCAACGCGCTGACGAGGCGCACCGTCAGGCCCACGAATACGTCCAGCAGCCCTTCGATCTCACCGGACCACTGTTTCGCGCCGTCCTTTGGCGCATCGGACCGGAGGATCATCTGTTCGTACCTGTAATGCATCACATCATTTCCGATTTCCAATCCGTCGTGATCGCTGGAGAGGAAACCTTCGCCCTTTACACTGCGATGCGTGACGGAAACGACCACTCGCTCCGCCCCCTTCCCGTTCGATATGTGGATTATTCAAAGTGGCAGCGGGAATACCTGCAGAACGAAGTACTGGAAAAACAGATCACTTATTGGAAAAACAAATTAACCGCGCTTCCCCCGGTACTTTCAATTCCGCTGGATTTTCAGCGGCCGGAGAAACGGACGTTCCGGCCCGCGTACGAAACATTTGAGCTGCCCGCCTCGTCGATTCAACCGTTGAAAAAGCTTTGCCGATCCCAGGGCGTAACCCTGTTCACGCTGTGTCTGGCCGTTTTCGAGGCGCTGCTCCACCGCTACTCCGGGGAGGAAGATATTCCGGTCGGAGTGCCGATCCAGGGACGCAATCGTTCCAATGTCCGAAGAGTTATTGGTTGTTTTGCCAATACGCTCGTTTTCCGGACGCTCATTCCGCGCGACATCGCATTCCTGGATCTTCTCGCACGCGTGCGTCAGACGGCTGTGGAAGCGTACGAGCACCAGGATATTCCTTTCACAAAACTGGTTGAAGCCATCCAGCCAAAGCGGGACCACAGATATAACCCGCTTGTGCAGGTCATGTTTGACTACGTCAAGCTCCCGGTCCGTTGGGATTTGGGCGGTGGACTCAGCATCCAATCGGAACGGCACGAGAGGGGAACCCCCGATCTGGACCTTTTCGTGCTTCTGATTGAAAAGCAAGGCGCGATCCATGGCCGGTTCGGCTACAACCCCGATATTTTCAGGCCGGAAACGGTGTCGTGGCTGATCGAAGCGTATTGCCACTTTCTCGAACAGATAGTTCATGATCCCGCTGTGCCGCTCGCGCAGCTTGAACTGCCGAAAGAACTCGAGTCCAAACCGGTCAGTCTCGCCGCGGTTCAACCCAGTGTTCGAATTGCCGCGACATTTTCGGCTGAACCCGCGGAGCCTTACCTCCGGTTCTGGTTCGAGGAATTTCAACGCCCGTCCCAGATTCAATTCGCCCCGTACAATCAGGTCTTTCAGCAACTCCTCGATCCGGAAAGTCTCCTCGCAAAGAACAGTGACGGCCTGAACGTCGTCCTCATTCGATTTGAGGATTGGCAGCGCTATGAGGCCTCAACCGATGCTGCAAAAATTGAGCGCCACGCCGCCGAATTGATCGACGCGCTTCGCTTACCCGCACTCCGGCATAAGGCGCCTCACCTGATTTGTATATGCCCGCCGTCGCCCGCCATGTTGGCGGATACTCGACTGATCGACCTTTTTCAACGCCTGGAACAGCGGATGGCGACGAGCCTTTCTTCGGCGCCCGGTATTCATTTTGTTTCCCCCACCGAAATCGAAGCCAGCTATCCAGTGGCCGATTATTACGATCGCCACGCCGACCATGAAGGTCATCTTCCGTATACTGATCCGTTTTTCGCCGCACTGGCGACCGTCATTGCCCGTAAATGGGATGCGCTTACACGCTCTCCATACAAGGTGATTGTTCTCGACTGCGACAACACACTCTGGAAGGGAGTATGTGGCGAAAACGAAGGAGCATCCGGCGTCGAGATCACACCGCCACATCGATTCCTTCAGGAATTCGCAATTCGTCAGGGCGAACAGGGCATGCTGTTGTGTCTCAGCAGCAAGAATCGAGAGGGGGACGTCTGGAGCGTTTTCGATCACCATACGGACATGCCGCTCAAACGCGAACACATCGTCGGTTCGCGCATTAACTGGGCGCCTAAATCCGGCAACCTGAAGGAATTGTCTCAGGAACTCCAGGTCGGCCTCGATACTTTTATCTTCATTGACGACAACCCCGTCGAGTGCGCGGAAGTCCGGACCCACTGCCCTGAAGTGCTGACCTTGCAACTGCCGGCGAATCATGTCCAATCCTTCCTGAAGAATGTCTGGGCATTCGACCGCACGGCTTTAACCCAGGATGATCGACTACGGACAATCCGTTACCAGCAGGAGGCGTGTCGAAACGAATTCCGGAAAGGTTCCGCCACGCTGAAGGACTTTTTGGATGGACTGAACCTTCAGGTGGACATCCATCGGATGCGACACGACGAGATCGCCCGTGTTGCGCAACTGACGCAACGCACCAACCAGTTCAACTGCACGACGCGGCGGCGTACCGAGACCGAGATCCGTCAGATTCATTGCGATGAGGCATTCGAATGCCTCGTCGTCGACGTAGGGGACCGATTCGGGAATTACGGACTCGTTGGGGTGGTGATTGTCGTCGTACGGGAATCCATCCTTGCTGTCGATACGTTCCTGTTGAGTTGTCGCGTTTTGGGCCGCGGCGTCGAGTACCTGATGATGCAGCGATTGGGAGAGATCGCCCGCGATCGCGGGCTCGCCGGAATCGATGTCCATTACATCCCGACCGACCGCAACAAACCGGCTTCCGATTTTCTATATAAGGTCGCACCGTCGCTCGATCGGACCGATGACGGCGGGTTTGCGTGCCGCTTGAGTCCGGACGCAGCAGCCAATGTCCGGTATCGACTGGAGCTCACCGGATTTGAGCCGGCCGCTGACGTGCAGGTCGAGCAAAGCGCCGCTCGTTCCAACAACGAAAACCAGTCGGAACGGCTGGCGCGATACGTTCGAACCGCAATCGAATTCGACGAGGTTTCGAAAATCGTCGCGGCTGTCAGAGCAAAGAAGGCAAAAGCGGCGATCAGCCAACCCGCCGGGCGACAACCCACGAATGACGTCGAGCGCCGGATCGTCGAGTTGATCTCCGACGTTCTCGTCATTGACTCCGTCACCATCGACGATGACTTTTTCGATCTCGGCGGACATTCCATTGCCGCCGTCCAGCTTCTCGGGAAAATCGCGCGGACCTTCCATGTCCGCCTTCCGCTGGAGCGCTTGTTCGAAAAGCCAACCGCCGCACATTTGGCAGCGGTTATTGAAGAAATGCAGAACAACGGACGCAGCAGTCGGGCGGAACGTCATTTGGTCGCCTTAAAAGATGAAGTTGTTCTCGACCCCACCATTCGCCGTACTGACGAACGGAACATCGAGCACGCCGATGCGTCGCGGGTTCTGTTGACAGGCGCGACCGGATTTCTCGGTTCCTTTCTCCTGACGGACCTGCTGCAGCAGACGAATGCGCGAATTTATTGTCTGGTTCGGTCGAACTCGCCAGCCGATGCCACGGAAAAGCTCAAAAGGCACCTGCAGTCCTGGATGCTGTGGAACGAAATGTTTGCGTCCCGCATCGTCGCAGTCCCCGCCGATCTGACACAGCCTTTATTTGGACTGCCTCGCGACTACTTCGACAGTCTCGCCGATACCATCGACGCGGTCTACCATAGCGGTGCGTACGTCGACTTCATCCAGCCATACCACCGGCTGAAAGGACCAAATGTCACGGGGACCGCAACGGTCCTCAGACTGGCGGCACAGGGCCGTTACAAACCGGTTCACTTCGTTTCGACGGTGAACGTGCTCAACGGAGCGGACCCGTCCAGGATCATCTATGAATCCGATCCGCTGAGCGACGAGCAGGAACCCCGCACCGGCTACGCTCAAAGCAAATGGGTAGCGGAGTCGCTGGTGAATGCCGCGCGCTCAAGAGGAATTCCGGCGAATATCTACAGACCCGGCCCAATTATCGGACATAGCCGGACCGGAATGAGCAATGCTGACGACCTTCTCCACAGAATAATTTCGGGTGGGATCCGCTGGGGCTCCATGCCCGACATGGATATCGGACTGAACTTATCTCCCGTCGACTACGTCAGCGGAGCGATTGTCCGGATTTCGCGGCAGCCATCCGCATTGGGCAAAACGTTTCACCTCGTTAATGCGAATACCGTGAATATTCGGCAACTTCTGGATTGGATCGAGTCCGCCGGCTACTCTTTTTCACGGTTGCCATACCCGGAATGGCGGGAGAGACTTTTGCAGGTATCGGAGCGCGACCCGCATAATCCGATTTATCCCCTCGTGCCCTTCTTCTCCGAAAGAGAATCCGAAAGCGACTTTCGCACGGCCTTCTTTGATGCGAAAAATGCACGCGAAGCACTGGCGGATTCGCCGATAGAGTGCCCTCACATAACGGGCGAACTCGTTCAACGTTATCTCACGTGCCTGACCCGGGCCGGATCGTTATCCGCGCCTTCGAACGGCGCATGGCGCTCCTCTTCAGAATCAAATGACTGGCAGTTGGTTTGTGCCCCGGGAATCGGGCGTGAGGTAGCCTATGCTCGGTGAGACACGCGTATGCATCGGCCCTTTCGGAGAAGAAAACGTCAAAGCCTTCGCCGCATTCTCCCGGGATTTTAATCCACTTCATTTGGACCCGGCTTATGCCGAACGCACCCGGTTCGGAGGACGGATCGTTTATGGCGTTCAGGTGCTGCTCGCCGGAATTGAAGCCATACTGGACGAGCCTTGCCAACTGACCCGCATTCGATCTCGATTCGTGTCGCCGGTGCTGCTGGGTGAATCGGTCGAAGTCCTCGTGAACAGCCAAAGTGACACCCGTGTGCAACTCCGTTACTCATGTAAAGGGCGGATCACCACAAATGCCGCGGTGTGGCTGAAACCGGATACCTCCGCTCAGGTCTTCGAGCCGGAGGGCAAAGGCGCGGCGTTGCCGGACCTGGCGCTGTCCCGGAGAAGTCTTGAGGATTTCGCGCAAGGCGAGGAAGGTCAGATCGTCTGTCCGATCAACCGGACCGCATTGTCCAAAGCGCTCCTTAAATCGCATCAATGTCCCGTTTTCATCAACAGCGCGCAGGCCGCTGCATATGCGCTGTGTTCGGCAGTCGTGGGAATGCGGCTCCCGGGCACGTCAGCCGTTTTCATCGGCCTGGACGCAGATGCCGGCATTGAAACAGCCGACGCCTCAGTGAATGCCGTCGCTCTCTGTTACAGGCTCGCGAGCATTTCTCAGGAAGACCAAACCCTCACGACCGACGTGTTTCCCTCAAGTGGTGCAGTCCGCGTCCGGGGATCCGCCACTGCTTATGTCATGAAGCCGTATCAGCCGGATGCGGCGCATTCGGGGCTCCCAAGCGGCCATCAAACGCAGTGTTGACTGGTTCCACGAGTACGTCAGATAGTCGCGTTGTCCGTCGTTTCTCGCGGTAGGCTGCAGCAAGGCCGGTGCGTCGCCAAACTGCGCCGCGGATTCTTCCAGGACCTGATATATGGTGCGTGCGCCGGCGGGCCGCCATTGCTCAGTTCGAACGCGGTCCCCGTCGATTCCGGGCAAGTTGAGAACGGGCCTCATTATGGTGTTCGTAAAACCTCGCGAAAAAAGAGCTAACCAGACTCTCCGGCGGGCTGCAAGCTCCCCAAAAATCTTTGGCTGCTTTTCTCAGTTTTTGCGAATACCAAAGTGAGGCCGAGTTTCTTTGGATGGCTGGAGGAGGACATCATGTTGACAACACATAATTTGTCGGATCGAGGCCAAAACGTCGTGCTCACCGGGAAGGAATTCACACTACCCGCGGCCATACGCTGGCGCTGGATTCGAATCTGGACGCTCTGCGCAACGCGTGCCGGCGACGGGTGGCTGTGGTGCGCGATCGGCATGGCGATCCTGTTGTCTGGCGATCCCCAAAAGTTCGTTGCGGTGGGGGCCGCGACACTCGCATCCCTGATGGGGCTGGCGTAAAATGGCAAGCGTTTTTCAATTTGCATCCGGACCGCGGACCGGTAAGACTGCCTCGCGCGAATTCCGCCTCGAACATGCGCTGCTCGAACTTCAGCGTAAGAACGAGGAACTGGACCGCGCCGCCAAGGCGCGCGCGGAGTTCAGCACCATGTGCACTTTCATTTTGCTCTCGCTCTGCCTGTACACGTTGCTCACCGCATGGATGGAGAGAGTCGCGAAGCTGGACATGACTCCGAATGGACCCGCCGCACTCTGCGTGAGCCTGGGCACTGTGCTTGTCACGATTCCTCTTTTGCTCGTCCACATCTGGCGGCATGATCTCAAGCGCGAGCATGTGGGTCTCCGCCTCGCGAATTGGAAGAGGTCCATTCTTGAGGCGCTCGTCGTGTCAGTGGCGGCGTTTCCCATCCTGGCCGCATGCAAATGGCTGCTCGTTTTGCACGATCCTGACTTTCTTGGCAAACCTGTGCTCAACTGGAGTTATTGGGATCCCTGGCTGCCACTCTATGTCTTGTTCGCGCCGGCCCAGGAATTAGTCGCTCGGGGAGTGCAGAGTTCCATTGAGCGGTTCCTTCCGATGAGACATCGCTCGGCCCTTGCGGTCGTGCTCACCTCCATAGCTTTCGGAGTCATGCATCTCCATTATTCGTTTCGAATGGCGATGATCGCGACATCCGGCAGTATTGTTTTCGGCGCGATGTTCCTAAGACAGAGAACGTTGATCGGCGTTTCGCTCGCGCACTTCATCCTGGGAGCGCTGATTAGCGGCCCTTTTCAACTGATGCTGAATTGAGGATTCGGAGATGACACCACTCGCACTGCGAAATCTCTTGCACGACAAGGTGAGGTTTGCGGTAACCCTGGTCGGGATCGTTTTTTCGGTTGTCCTGGTGGCCGTTCAGACCGGGCTGTTCCTCGGATTCACCTCCAGCACGTCAAACGTGATCGACAACTCCGCCGCGGATTTTTGGGTCACCTCAAAAGGCGCCCGGTACATCGAGGTCGGAAGGCCTTTCTCAGAGCGAAAGCTATACCACGCATTGGCGGCCCCCGGCGTTGCGAAGGTGTGGAAGTTCATCGTGTGGTTCTCGCCGTGGAAGCGACCGGATGGCGCGAACGCCACCTGCGAGATCATCGGATTCGATCCGGATAGCCGGATGGGCGGTCCGTGGAGAGTGTCAGCCGGTGACGTACATGATCTCAAGCAGGAGGACACCGTCATGGTCGACCGGTTCTACGCACCGAAGCTGGGTATTTCCCACCTGGGCCAGGCGGTGGAGATTCAAGGTGTACGGGCACGCGTGGTCGGGTTTACGGAGGGCATCCGCACGTTCACTACCTCGCCTCTGGTTTTTGCCTCATTCAAGAACGCCCGCCGGTATGCCGGCCTTCCCTCGAATCAGACCATTTACCTTCTGGTAAAGGCTAGGCCGGGAATGGATCTGGAACGCGTCAAAAGCGCCCTGGTGGCTCGCCTGCCCGACGTCGATGTGCGCTCCACCCGGGAATTCAGTTCCATGACCACCAGCTACTGGATGTTCGGCACAGGGGCCGGAGTTACGGTCATTGTCGCAGCGGTGTTGGGCTTACTGGTGGGTATCGTCGTGGTCGCACAGACCATCTACGCGGCCACCATCGACCATATTCGGGAGTACGGCACTCTAAAGGCCATGGGCGCCACCAACAGTTACATCTACCGCATCATCCTGCAACAGGCGGCGGTGAGCGGCATGATCGGATACACCGTGGGAATCGCCATCGCCGTGTTAGTGGCGGGTTCGGCAACGCGCAGCGGCGGCGCTGATATCGTGCTGCCCGGAGGCGTCCAGGCAGGGCTTTTTGCGCTCACTCTTTTAATGTGCGCCAGCGCCGCCATCGTGTCGATAAATAAAGCCACGAGGATCGATCCGGCCATGGTTTTCAGGGGGTGATGTCATGTGTGCCGCGGTAGAGATTCGTGAAGTCACCAAGACGTATGCGGAGGGTGCGGCCGCTGCCCGGGCTCTGGACCGGGTGAACCTGGACGTTAGATCGGGAGAAGTGACGCTACTGATGGGCCCTTCGGGGAGTGGCAAGACAACGCTGGTTTCGGTGATGGGCTGCATCTTGCGCCCCACCGCGGGCACCGTGAGGATCGCGGGCATCGAAGTGGCGGGTCTTGCGGACCGGCGGCTGTCCGCCGTGCGGCTGAACCACATCGGATTCGTGTTTCAGGGCTTCAACTTGTTCCCCACTCTGACGGCCGCGGAGAACGTGGCAACCCCGCTCGATTTGAAGAGAATTCGCGGTGCCGAGGCCCGCCAGCGTTCGCGATCCTTGCTCGATCACGTCGGTCTGACCGACAAGTGCGATACCTATCCGGCGGACCTGAGCGGCGGCCAAAAGCAGCGGGTGGCCATCGCGCGCGCATTGGCCGGCGACCCGGAAATCATCCTGGCGGACGAGCCCACCGCCGCGTTGGACAAGACCAGCGGCCGGATCGTAATGGAGATGCTTCGGGAACTAGCTCATGAGAAGGGGCGCGCGGTGGTCATTGTGACACACGATGGGCGCGTGGTCGAGTACGCCGATCGGATCGTGGACATCGAAGACGGGCGCATCGTGAACGATTCTTTTGGGGGAGAAAAATGAAACGGCGAATTCTGTATTCGGTAATTCTGTTGGCTGTCGCTGTGGCGGCCGTGGAAGCGATGAAGTACGGTCATGGCGCCGCGGCTGCGGCTGCAAAGCCGGTGATCGCGGCACCTGAAACCACGGTGATCTGTGCCGCGGGCGTAATCGAGCCAGCCACCGAGGTGATCAAGCTTGCGGCACAGGTCGCCGGCGTTCTGCGGGACGTTCCGGTTGAAGAGGGACAGAGGTTGCGCAGAGGCCAGGTGATCGCTGTGATAGAGAACGCGGACTTTGTTGCCCGGGTAGCCGCCGCCGAAGCAACCGTGAAGGAGCGGCAGGCATCCATCGACCGGCTGGTGAACGGCTCCCGCGAGCAGGAAAGGCGCGGAGCGGAAGCGGCCGTGGCTGAGGCGAAATCCGTGCTGGCGGACGCCCGAGCGGACATCGAGCGCAAGACGGCTCTTTTCGAATCCGGTGTCCTTTCACGCGCGGAGCGCGAGCGAGCCGAACGCGACTATCATGTCGCGGAAGCCCGATTGACACAGGCCACCGAGCATTTCGCCCTGGTGGACGCGCCCGCTCGAGCCGACGAACTGGCCCGCGCTGAAGCCGATCTGGAGTTGGCCCGGGCGCAACTGGCCGAAGCGCGCGCCTTGCTGGAGAAGACGGTTGTGAGGGCGCCGTTCGATGGTACTGTCTTGAAGCGCTTCCGCAGGGCAGGCGAAGCGGTCAGCGACAAAGCCGATACACCAGTGGTCAGCTTCGGCGAAAACTCCCGTCTGCGTGTGCGCGTCGACGTCGATGAGACCGACATCGCCAGACTCCGCGTGGGTGCTCGTGCCTACTTCACGGCTCAGGCATTCGGGGCCCAGAAGTTCGGGGGCCGGGTTGTGCGAATTGGGCAAGAGTTGGGGAAGAAGAATATCGAGACCGATCAACCGGGAGAAAAGGTCGATACCAAGGTTCTGGAGACTATCGTGGAATTGGACGGCCGGCCGCCTCTACCCGCGGGTTTGCGCGTGGATTCGTACCTGCTGGTACAGAATTGAAAAAGATTTCGCCCCGCATTTTCCTCCCGCATGCAGCAGGCGAGCAGGAGTGACTCGGGCTGTTGGTGGATCAACAGTGCAACTGGCGGGAAAACCAGGCGCTCTCCCGACGCCTGAAAAAAAACGAAATTCCGACCTTCGCCGAGAGAACGGGGTTTCTCCTGAAATCTGCGCTAGTCTGATTTCTAGGGCTGCTCTAGGGCGGATGAAAGAGCAGGCCCCTGACGCTGGCATTCCTGGACGATCTCGACCGTTCGGAGGCGGCGAAAAAAGAGGTAGGAAATGTCGAACAAGACGCACCATCGTATATTACTGGCGCTGCTGTGGACCGGTACCGTCGCTGCAGCCTGGGCGCAGTCGTCGCCTGAACTGACAACGCTATACAGCTTTATCCAGGGCGTCAACGGCGTGGAGCCCAACAACGGCGTCACGATAGGCAGCGGCGGAGTCTTATACGGCACAACCGCCGGTGGAGGAAAACAAAATTCGGGCGTGGTGTACTCGCTCACGCCACCGGCGTCCGCGGGAGAACCATGGACGCAAGAGGTTATTGCCAATTTCGAAGGCAACGGCGCTGCCCAGGAGCATCCAACCGGAGCATTGGTCGCCGGCGACGATGGCGTTCTCTATGGCAGCACGACGGGAGGCCTTAGCGATTACGCGTCCTTCAATGGCGAAGTGTATTTTTTGCGGCCGCCCGCCGCTTCCGGCGATCCCTGGACACGAACGGCGTTGTGCACCTTCGCCCCGCGGCAAGGCCCAGTGGCTATCGCCAAGGGCAGCAAGGGTGCGCTCTATGGCATTACTTCAGGCGTGGTGTTCTCGTGCGCTCCGCCAGCATCCTCTGGAGATGGGTGGAGCGAGACCACATTGTACGATCTCCCCTCCAGCAACGGCAGCAATTTTTACACTAATCTGATCCTTGGCCGCGGTGGAGTCATCTACAGCACTACCAACGGCACCGTGTCCAGCGGGGGGTCAGTGTTTTCGCTGAGGCCGCCGGCCGCACCCGGTGATAGCTGGACGGCCGCTACTCTCTTCGACTTCCCCGGCCTCGCGGATGGCGTCGACCCGGACGGATTGGTGATGGGCAGGGGAGGGGTGTTCTATGGCTCGACCGCGCTGGGCGGAGATACTACCGATGGCAACTGTAATCCCGCCGGTTGTGGTGTGGTGTTCGGGCTCACGCCGCCCTCCTCGCCCGGCGGCGCGTGGACTCAGACTGTGCTACACACCTTCACCAGCAACCCCGATGGCGCGTTTCCGAATCTTCTGACGGCCGGTCCCGGCGGCGTGCTGTACGGCTCAACATATGGCGGAGGGACCTTCGGTTACGGCACCTTATTCTCCTTGACTCCGCCAACTTCGTCGGGCGGGTCTTGGACGTATATGCTGCTCTACTCCTTCACTGGCGGCAGCGATAGCGGCAACCCAAATGGCCTCACGCTCGGCCCCCATGGCATCCTTTACGGAACGACGCAGGGCGTCGTTGGGAGCGATATCGGCACGGTGTTCGCTTTCCGGTTGTGAGTTGGCCAATCAATACCCATTTTTCGGCGATCAAACTCGCCGATACACAAATTGGGTCTGAGGAGACCACATCTTCGATCGCAAGCTCTCGTCTTAAAAGCTCGGCGTGGATTCATTAATGAACATGACAACTCTCGAAATGGAATGCCGTCATCTACGGGGGTAGCGGATCGCCGGGGATCGTAATGACCATCAAGTATTGCCGCGGCAGTAGCCGCTTGACCGCGATACTTCCATGACTGTGGAATTATAGAAGCATGGCAGTCAAGCCCACCGAGGACGAAATTACCCGCTTTGCCGACATGTTTTCCGCAATGGGAACCGGCCCGCGACTGCGCATCATGCGCGTGCTGCTGTCCGCACACCCTGACGGGATGGTTGTCGGTGAGATTGGGGAAGAACTCAGCATCCCGCCGTCAACGCTTTCGCACCATCTCGAAAAGCTGAAAAACGAAGACCTGGTGAAGGTGCGGCGCGAAGGCACATATCTCTGGTATTCGGCAAACGGCGAAGTCCTGCAAGAGCTTCTTGGCTTTTTGTATGCCGAATGCTGCACCCGGAACAAGGCCATAGAACCCCAGGCGATTGTCCGCCTGTGCAAGTGAGTGGCTCATGATTAAACCGAGGGTACTGTTCGAACCTGTAAGTGCGGGCGCGGAAGCTCGACCCGTTTGCGTGAGCGCGTTTCCGGCACCTGACTTGGCCGATTGAAAAACCCCGCGGGGCAAGAGGCAACGACGAATCGCATGGAACTGAAGGAAATCGTAAAAGAAAAATACGGCCAGGCGGCGATGCGTGTGAACACCGGCGGCAGCTCGTGCTGTGGCGCTTCGGCGGCGCTTGACGGATGCTGCGACCCGATAACGTCGAACCTCTACGATGCCGCGCAAACTGGCGAACTACCGCAAGAGGCGGCCTTGGCCTCGCTCGGTTGCGGAAATCCCACGGCGCTGGCCCGGCTCAATCCGGGGGAAACCGTGCTGGATCTCGGATCGGGCGGGGGTATCGACGTGCTGCTGTCGGCGCGCCGGGTCGGTCCTTCGGGTAAAGCCTACGGCCTCGACATGACCGATGAAATGCTCGCGCTCGCGCGGGAAAACCAGCACAAAGCCGGCCTCGAGAACGTCGAGTTTCTGAAAGGCGAGATTGAAAATATCCCGCTACCCGATAACACGGTGGACGTGGTTATCAGTAATTGCGTGATTAACCTGTCTGGCGACAAAGATCGCGTGCTGCGCGAGGCGTTCCGCGTGTTGAAACCGGGAGGTCGCTTCGCTGTGTCGGATGTGGTCACACGCGGGGCAGTACCGCCGGAGGTGCGGCAGAATATGCTGCTTTGGGTCGGCTGCATCGCCGGGGCGCTGCAAGATTATGAGTACGCCGCCAAACTCGCCAAAGCCGGATTTGACGGCATCGACATCGAGCCTACCCGCGTTTATGACATCGAGGATGCGCGGACCTTTCTGAGCGGGCAGGGCTTGGATGTGGCCGCGATTGCTCCGCAGGTGCAGGGCAAATTCATGAGCGCCTTCATCCGCGCCAACAAGCCCGCAAGCTGCTGCGCTCCGGTTATTGCGCATGACACGGGCGTCGATCCTCGGTGATCGTTCTCGGAACTTGGTAAAGTGCGCTTTGCGCGGGTATCATAAATCAGGGACGGTTGTAAGTGGGCCACCTACGCAAAGGTTGAATCGCAATGGCAGCGTATCGCTTGAACCGTCGCTCTTTTTTAAGATCTCTCGGCGCACAGTCTGCCGTTATCGCGGCCAGTCTATCTCGCACGGCAGCCTCAACCGGCGCTTATACGGTCGGGGTCGGTAATTCCAGCGATTCTTATCAGGCGGCTCAGACGGCCATCGCGGCCAGCGGACAATTCCCCTCCGTGGCGGGCCAAACGGTCATTATCAAACCCAACCTGGTGATCGGCCAACCCTGCACCACCGGCATTACCACCGATCCTCAAGTCGTGCGGGCCATCGTAGATCTGGCGCTCGCGGGAGGCGCCAAAGGAATCGTCATCGCCGAAGGCTCCTGCGCCGCCGGCGGGGCTCCTTTCGGCCCTTGCGGATACGAGTTCTTTACCAGCTACGCAAATCCGCCCAGCTTGATTCAGCTTGTGGATTTCACCACGCAGCCTGTAACTCTGGTGAAAGTTGGCAACTCCGGCGGACTCGCCTATCAAGAAATGTGGCTGCCGGTAATGCTGACCGAGCCGAACACCGTTTTCATCAGCGCTGGAAAACTGAAAACTCATTATTCGGTCGGAGCTTCTCTCTCGACCAAGAACATCGTGGGTATTGCGCCGCCCAAGGAATACCAGGTCATCATTGCAAGTGAACGCCAGGATCTCCACTATCGCGGCATCAACGAGTCGATCAACGATCTCATCCGGGTGCGGCCCATCCAATTCGCAGTGATTGACGGAGTCTGGGGCATGGAAGGACAGGGCCCCACAGCCGGAACGGCGGTGCCCGCGAACCTGGTGTTTGCCGGCCTGAACTCCATCGCGGTCGACCTGGTGGCGTTGCAGGCCATAGAAATTTCCGCGGCTACGGTGCCTTACATGACCTATGCCGCTGACCTGAAGTTAGGGCCCTCCAATACCAGCGGCATTACGGTTACCGGCGACCCTTTCGCCCCGATTGCGTTTACGCCAGCAACCACCCCGCCGATCGTCTGGCGGCCGATCCCCAGCCCCAACTCCATCGGCCTTGGGCAACAGACCACTATCTCTTACAACATCCCGCAAGCCTGCTACGCGCAGGTGCAGATCATTCTCGATAGCGACGTCCATCCGGGAATCAGCGAGGTGAAGTCGCTGCAGCCCTTTACCTGGCAGCCCGCGGGAACATATGCGGTAATCTGGGATGGCACGAACGGCAGCGGCACCCTGGTAGCGGCAGGCACCTACCTCGTCCAGGTACAAGCGGAGTATGTTATAGACGCCGTAAGTACAGCCGTGAACTATGCGAGCGCCCTTATTGCAGTTACCAGCTAAGATGACACGCCCCTCTCGACGACAGTTTCTGGCGGCCAGCGGTGCCGGTGCGGGTTTGACTTATGCTGCGGCTCCATGGGCTGATGCAGCCCCTTCTGACGGCCAGAGCGAGTTTCGCTATTGCCTGAATGCGGCTACGCTCCGCGGTTTCAAACTCAGCTTGACCGATGTGGTCAACGTGACGGCCAAGGCCGGGTACCAGGCCATGGAACCCTGGGTCAGCTTCATTCATGAGTTTGCCACCCGAGGTGGTTCGTTGCCCGATCTAAAGAGACGCATAGCGGATCTCGGCCTTACAGTCGAGAGCGCGATTGCCTTTCCGCAATGGATTGTGGACGATCCAACGAGCAGGGCGCGCGGTCTGGAAGAAGCCAGGCGCGATATGGATGTGGTGGCCCAAATCGGCGGTAAACGCATCGCCGCGCCTCCCGCGGGACCCTCCAACGGACAGGTGATCGGCTTGGAGCGGATTGCGGAACGCTACCGCGCTGTCCTGGAGCTTGGTGACCGAATGGGTGTGGTTCCCGAGTTGGAGTTCTGGGGAACGTCGCCTCACTTGAGCCGATTGTCTCAGGCCGCGTTTGTTGCCATGGAAACCGGTCACCCAAAGGCTTGCGTGCTTCCGGACGTCTTTCATTTGTACAAAGGTGGCTCGGAACTTCCGGGACTGCGACTGCTCAGCGGTCAGGCTCTCCAGGTGATCCACATGAATGACTATCCGGCCGAGCCTCCCCGGGAACTCATAACGGACGCGGCCCGCGTTTATCCGGGTGATGGTGTCGCGCCGATAAAACAGATCCTGGCCGAATTGCGCCAGGTCGCGCCGGGCATCATCTTATCACTCGAACTATTTAATGCAGCCTATTGGAAGGGAGCTCCACTGGAAACCGCCAGGACCGGGTTGGCCAGGATGAAAGCAGCGGTACGGGAAGCAGTTCGGCCGGAGCAGCAAGGAACTCACTCCTGATCGCCGCCATGCCGTCTACGCCCACTTTGGATTAATCTGCAACTATGCCTTCCGATCCCAAGCGCGACCTTCTCCGTCATACCGTTGCTACGCTCGCCTATCGCGGTGGCAAAGCCGTGCGCGGCGCCCATGATGAATTTGCCGGCTACCGTACCTCCGAAAAGACGCGCACACCGGGTCAGATCCTTGCTCACATCGGCGACCTGATCGATTGGGGGCTCTCGCTTGCACGAGGCAAAGAGGAGTGGCACAATGCTGCGCCCCTGCCGTGGGATCAGGAAGTCCAGCGCTTCTTCGGCGCTCTCGAACGGTTCGACGCCTACCTCGCTTCCGATGCTCCTCTGGAATGCCCGGCCGAGCAGCTCTTTCAAGGTCCTATCGCCGATGCGCTCACCCATGTCGGTCAACTCGCCCTGCTGCGCCGCCTGGCGGGTTCGCCCGTTCGGGGAGAAAACTACCATCGCGCCGAAATCTCCATCGGGAGGGTGGGGCCGGACCAGAGTCGGCCGAGCCGCGAGTTTGATTGATCTTCAGCGAGTCAGGACTCGTTCCGCCATCGCGTAGCGAAGCTCGTCGATCCCTTGTCCGGTCACACTCGAAATTTGAAAGAACGGCAGGTTGCGCTGCTCGGCGATTTTGCGTAGCGATTCCACGCGCGCGGGGTCCTGGGCTACATCGATCTTGGTGGCAACCAGAATCATGGGTTTGGCGGCCAGCTCCTCGCTGAAGCTGGCCAGCTCCGCCATGACGGTTCGAAAGTCTTCGGCTGGCTCGCGGCCGCTCGCTTCGGACACGTCCACCAGATGTGCCAGCAGGCGCGTGCGCTCGATGTGCCGCAGGAATTGCACGCCCAATCCGTGACCCAGGTGCGCGCCTTCGATCAACCCGGGAATATCCGCTACCACGAAGCTGCGATAGTCGTCCATGGAGACCACGCCCAATTGCGGTTCCAAAGTGGTGAATGGATAATCCGCAATCTTCGGGTGAGCCGCGGAGATGCGGGAGATGAGCGTGGACTTGCCCGCATTGGGAAATCCGACCAGGCCCACATCGGCAAGCAGTTTCAGCTCGAGCCGCAGGCGAAGCTCTTCGCCGGGCTTGCCGGGCTCGTGCTCGGTGGGGGCCTGGTGGGTGGAGGTGGCGAAGCGCGCATTGCCTTTTCCGCCACGGCCCCCGCGAGCCACTAGGACACGCTCGCCCGGAGCGGTGAAATCGTGCAGGAGTTCGCCGGTGGCTTCGTCGTACACCAGGGTTCCGACGGGCACCTGGAGCTCGATCGACTGGCCCTCCGCGCCGGTCCGGTTGCTGCCTTCGCCGTGCCGGCCGCGCTGTGCTTTATGCTCGGGATTAAACCGGAACTGGAGCAGCGTGTTTTGGTGTTCGGTCGAGACCAGTGTTACATCGCCGCCCCGGCCGCCGTCGCCGCCGCTCGGTCCGCCGCGCGGAACGTATTTTTCGCGGCGAAAGGCGAGGCAGCCGTTACCCCCGTCGCCGGCCTTTACCAGGATTCTAGCTTCATCGATAAACAGGTGCGCGACTTCCTTGGACGCTGAAGGTTCGTGGAAGGTTCAGTTTAGCATTGACCCACTTTCAAGAACCATAGGGCAAGCTTGCCATCCCCGCGCGAATTGCCTTATACTGCCTGTTTACGATGCCTTTTGTCTACTTCCACTCGTTTAGCGTCCGATTCCGGTTCACACGGAATCGGTAGAGTGGCGTTGGATTGAAGGACAGCCGGTTTTTGCCGAAGCCAACCCACTCGCGAGAGTGGGTTTTTTGTTGCGGAAAAGGAGTCACCTGTCATGATTATCTCAATGCGTCCACATGCCACTCGAGCGGAGATCGATCACGTTTGCGAGCGAATCCGCGAGTTCGGCTACAAGGTTCACTCCATCGAAGGAGAAGAGCGTGTAGTGATCGGTGTGGTCGGAGTGGGCGATGTGACCGCCTGCCTGGAGTCGCTTGAGGCGACGCGCGGAGTGGAAAGTGCCGTACGCATCTCGGCGCCCTACAAATTCGTCAGCCGCGAGTTCAAGCCGGACCACACGGTGATGCGCATCAATGGCGTGGAGATCGGCGGCGACGAGTTCGTGGTGATTGCGGGACCTTGTTCCGTGGAATCGGAGCGGCAGATCATGGATACCGCCGAAGGGGTGGCGGCGGCCGGCGCCCGCATGTTGCGCGGCGGGGCGTTCAAGCCGCGCACCTCGCCCTACGATTTCCAGGGGATGGAAGAGGAAGGCCTGAAGCTGCTGCGCAAAGCCAAGCAGGCCACCGGCCTGGCTATCGTGACGGAAGTGATGAGCGATCGCGACGTGGGACTGGTGGCCGACTACGCCGACGTCATGCAGGTGGGGGCGCGCAACATGCAGAACTTCGCGCTGTTGAAATCGCTGGGCGGCTGCGGACGCACGGTCTTGCTGAAGCGCGGGATGAGCTCGACCATCAAGGAGCTGTTAATGTCGGCCGAGTATATCGTGGCGCACGGTAATTCCAACGTGCTGCTGTGTGAGCGCGGCATCCGCACTTTCGAGACAGCCACGCGCAATACGTGCGATATTTCGGCCATTCCAGTGTTAAACGAGCTGACGCATCTGCCGGTCTTTCTCGATCCCAGCCACGCCGCAGGCAAACGCAGCCTGGTGCCGGCGCTGGCGCGCGCGGGGGTGGCCGCTGGCGCGGACGGACTGCTTCTCGAAGTGCATCCCAATCCGGAAAAGGCGGTGAGCGACGGGGCGCAGTCTTTGAAGCTGGCCGACTTTCAAGCATTTATGAAACAGCTTCGTCCCTATCTGGACCTGTGGAAGGAAGCGCGGCTCGCCGAAGCGCCGGCGCCTGTGTGATACTGCTGTCGTGAACTACAAAAAGCGCGCGGCGCTGCTGATCATCCTGATTGCGGCGCTATGCGCGCTGGCAGTGTTGGGCGTAGCGCGGTTCCGCTATCGCGGGCTCACCAAGAACGTGGAGTGGCTGGACCGTCTCCCTACCCAGGATGCGGTGGTTTTCTACATTGATTTCGCGGCGCTGCGCCGGGCCGGCGTGCTGCAGATGCTGGCGGGTTCCAAAGCGGTCGAAGAGCCCGAATACAAAGTCTTCGTGATGAAGACCGAGTTCGACTACGCACGCGATCTGGACGCGGTGCTGGCTTGCTTCACCCCGCGCGGAAAGTATCTGGTGGTGAAGGGACGCTTCGACTGGAACCATCTGGAATCCTACGCCCGCGACCAGGGCGGCGCCTGCCGCAATGAGCTGTGCAACGTGAGCGGAAGTACGGCAGAGCGCAGGATTTCGTTCTTCCCGCTGCGGCCGGATCTCATGGGATTGGCGGTCAGCCCGCAAGACTCCGCAGCCGCCGACCTGGAGGCCGTCTCGACGCACCGCCGTTCGCTCACCATGCCGGACGCGCCGGTTTGGATCTCTATTCCGCCGGCTTTATTGAAAAGCACAGAGGGATTGCCGGAGGGTACCCGCATGTTCGCGCACAGCATGGAGAACACGCTCGATGTGAACATCGCGCTGGCGCCGCAGGGCAGCCGGTTTGAAGCGCGGCTGAACGTAGACTGCCGTTCGGCGGAGCAGGCCACTCTGCTCGCGGGGCAGCTTGCGCGCATTACCTCAATGCTTCGGGAGATGATTGCGCGCGACAAGCAGACTCCCAACCCGCGCGATCTGAGCGGCGTGTTGACGGCCGGCACATTCCAGCATACGGGGACACGGGTGGTGGGAACGTGGCCCCTGGAGCGAGGTTTTCTGGAGGGGCTGCTGGCGGGCTCGTGACGGCATGAGCAAAGATATACCGCGGTTCTCGCGCGAAGTGGCGCAGGATGCACGGCACACGCTCCGTCTTTGGGCTCGCCGTCCCTGGCACACCAGTTTCGCGATTCTCGCGCTCGCCATCGGCATTGGCGCCAACACGGGCGTCTTCAGCGTGGTCGATGCTCTGCTGTTGCGCTCGCTGCCTTTTCAGGATCCCGGACGCCTCGCCTCACTAAGCTACTTCTTTCCACCTCACGACAGCGCGGAACAATTTCACGCGTGGCGCCGCCAGAGCACGTATCTCGCCGAGGCTGCGGTTGTGGAGCAGCAAGATGTCAACCTGGGCGGAGCCGGCGCATGGCGCAGAGCTCATCTCTCCCAGGCGTCATGGAATTTCTTCTCGATGCTAGGTACGCAGCCACTACTGGGGCGCGGATTCGCCCCTGGGGAAGATGTGCCCGGACGCAACGCAGTCGTGGTGATTAGTTACGGACTCTGGCAACAGCTTTTCGGAGGCGACCGGAGAGCCCTGGGTTCCACGATCCGAACAGACGGAATCCCTCTCACGATCATCGGAATCGGGCCGCCTGGATTCGATTATCCAGGAAGCACCGTTCTCTGGAGGCCCGCACACTTTACTCCCGGTAACAACGGATGGGAAACCATCGCACGGCTGAAACCGGGTGTCACGTGGCCGCAAGCCCGCATCGCGTTCGCCGCCGAAGCCTATCAGCTCTGGCCCAACCGCACTCCTCTGCAGAGGATCAGGTACCATTCGACCATAACCGAGCTCCGGGACGAGCTCGCCGGACCGGCAAGAAAAGGCTCGCTGGTGCTGATGGCGTGCGTGGCGCTGATCCTGTTGATCGCTTGCACGAACGTCGCGAACCTCCTGATGGCGCGCGCCGCTGATCGTGCCGCCGAGCTTTCCATACGGTCCGCACTCGGGGCCAGCCGCGCGCGAATCTCACGACAGATACTGACAGAGTGCGTGTTGCTCTCGCTGGCTGCTTCGATCGCTGGAAGTTTCATCGCGCTCTGGACTACGTCCATCGCCGCGAAGCTCCAACCTGCGCCACTGGCTACGCAGGCTTACTCCATTCTGGATGGCCGCGTGTTGTGTTTTGATATCGCGGTTTCGGTGCTCAGCGCATTGGTGGCCGGAGTTCTGCCATCCCTGTATGCCAGCCGCGCTCACACCTTCGGTACGCGCAGTACAAGCGAACATCGCCGCTCGCGGCTGATTCGCGAAGTGTTGGTGGCGGCCCAGGTGATGCTCACGATCGTCCTTCTGGCGGCGGCGATTTCAGTGGGACGCGCTTTTGTGAAGCTGATGAATATCGATCGCGGGTTTGACGCTCGTGGCCTGCTCACCGTAAATGTATCGATCGAGGGAACCGTCTATCAAACCGCGGGCCGCCGTTTTGAATATTTTCAGGAGGCGCTCGACCGGATTCGCCGGCTACAAGGAGTTCGTAGCGCCAGCGCCACCGAGTTTCTTCCACTCGATGCCAAGGGATTCGTTGGCGGGCGACTCGAGATGGACGGCCGCCGGGCAAGTGAGAATTCCATGATTGTTCCGGTGATGCCGGACTATTTCCGAACCATGGGTGGACACATATTGTCAGGCCGCGAATTCAGCGAAGCGGAACTGCGACGCAATGCCCGGGTCGCCATCGTCAATGAGCCATTTCCGAGCGAATTTGGACCGCCGGCCGATGCTGTGGGGCATGAAACTCTCGACCGGCAAATTATCGGCGTGGTCAAAGCGATGGACTATATGACTGAGGGAGCCAACTCCTACCAGATTTTTGTCCCCTGTAGCTCGCCAGGCGCCTTCTTGAACTTCGTGGCACGCGTGGACGGACGCCCCGAGGACCGCCTCGCGACGGTTCGCGACGCGATCCAATCAGTGGACCGGCAGGTCCCCGTGTTCGGCGTAAAAACGATGGAACAGCGGCTGGCTGACGCACTCGCCCGGCCGCAGTTTTACAGGACTGCGGTGCTTTGCTTTGCTGCGTTCGCGATGCTGCTCGCCGTTATCGGGATCTACGGCATAGTTTCGTATACAGTTGCCCGAAGAACTCACGAAATGGGCGTAAGGATGGCTCTCGGCATAACTCCCGCCTGGCTCCGGATGAACCTACTGCGGCAAGGCTTGATCACCATTGCCGCAGGGACCATTCCCGGAATCGCCGGGGCGGTCCTCAGCGGACGGCTGCTCGAGAACCTGGTCGATGGCGCGAAATCTCTAAACGTCACGGCATATGCGGCCTGCGTTCTGTTCATCGTCTCGATTGCAACGATCGCCATCTGGGTGGCTACTCGCCCCATTGGCCGACTCGAGATCGTCGAAATCCTGCGAAGCGAATAAACCGGTGCGGCCGCCGCCCTCAGGCCGCTAAGTCAGCGACCATCCCTTGCGAAACGTCGGACGCAGATATCGATTCGCATCTGAGTTGTTGCTGAAACGCATCTTCTCCGCATCCCACTCGAGCTTGCCGGGCACCCGCAGCGCGATCACTCCCAATAGCATCCACTCCACGAACGGCACGGCGACGTTGAAGTTCGAACAGGCCGGATCGCCACCTTTGCAGGCGCGAATCCAATCGTGGTAGTGGCCCGGCGAGCGGGTAAGCACCGGCTGCGGAAACTGATAGTCCTTCATCTTCTCTACGGGAATCAGCCGGGTTTCCTCGCCGTACGTGCCGGTTGTGATCATACCTTTGTCGCCGATGAACAGGCTGCCGTCCGGCGTGGGTATTTCAGCGTCAGGAGCGTTCTTCGCGGCCTGGAACTTGTCGTAGTCAAACACGTCGCCAATGAACCCGGTAAAAGGCGGCGGGGCCGGGCGGTTGTTACGCGGCGATGGCCGTTCAGGAAGGTCACCCAGCAACTCGCCATCGGGAACGCCCGGAATCTTCGGCGTCTCTTTCATTCCGTCGTACCAGAACACCTTCACCGGAGGCATGGGGCCACGAGCGGGAAAATCGTAGCGCAGCACGGATTTCGCCGAAAACATAAAGTCGCTCGAACCCTCCTGGTGGACACATTCCACGCTGGTCGGAGCGCCTAACTCGAGCGCCAGGTTCGGCGCTCCCAGGATGTGGCAGGCCATGTCGCCCAGCGCGCCACAGCCGAAATCGAAAAAGCCGCGCCAGTTGGCCGGTTGATAGAAGTGACCGTCGAGCGGCGACTTGTAATCGGGACCGCCGGAGGTGTAAGGGCGCTTTTCGGCGATGCCGAGCCAGAGATCCCAATCGAGCGTATCCGGCACCGGGTCCGGAGGCGGAATGGAGGTTAGCCCCTGAGGCCAGATAGGCCGATCGGTCCACGCATGCACTTCGGTCACATTGCCGATCTCGCCCGCCCAGATCATTTCGGCGGCTTGCCGCGTCCCCTCGTTGGAATAGCCCTGGTTGCCCATCTGCGTGGCGACTTTATATTTATTGGCCGCCTCGCGCAACTGCCGCGCTTCCCAGATGGTCCTGGTCAGCGGCTTCTGCACGTATACATGCTTGCCGCGCTCCATGCACCAGGTGGCCGCTGTGGCGTGCATGAAATCGGGAATGGTGACGATGACCGCGTCGATGCTGTTGGCCTGCTCGTCGAGCATCTTGCGGAAATCTTTATACTTGGGAACCTTGGGATAGGCGTTGAAGATCCGCGCGGCGCGCTCATCGTCGACATCGCAAAGCGCCACGATATTTTCCGCGGAACAGCCATGTATATCGGACGAGGCCTTGCCTCCGGCCCCTATCGAGGCAATGTTCAACTTCTCGTTGAACGACTTGTAGCCGAGCGTCTTCAGCGAAGGTACGCTTCCGAACCCGCCGGCCGGAATCGCACCGGCCAGCAGCGAGCCAAAAAAGAAATGGCGCCTGTTGCATTCAAATGCCACGCTCAACCTCCCGTCAAATTTCTAGACAAATGCCATCGTTTTTACGCCAGAGATATCAAAGCGTTTGCGGCAGCGCAGATTCTTGCAGGCTACTTTGTCGTCGAGCAACACCATGTAGCTCTGGGACTTCTGGAAACGCGCGCGGTCGCGCTCGTCGGCGCCGGGCGGCAAGCGATCCTTTTTGCGCCGCAACATCCAGCGCAGGTCGTAGGTCTCGGTGGACCGGCAGTAGGGGCAATTCAGCGAAGCAGCCTTGGTGGTCTGCGACTCCGTGTAATAGGCGCGCTCGTCCACCTTAGCGCCGCTCCAGGGGAATCCAGGGCATACCGTCGGGATTGCCCTTGTACTCCGCGCGAGGCCGGATCAAGCGATTATTCTTGTATTGCTCGAGCACGTGGGCGGTCCATCCGGACATGCGGCTGACGGCGAAAACCGGGGTGAACAGATCTACCGGAATGCCGAGTGAATAGTAGGTCGAGGCCGAGTAGAAGTCGACGTTGGCGATCAATCCTTTCTCCGCTTTGACCGTGTCCTCGATGACCCTGGACATGCGAAAAAGCTTTTCATGGCCGGTGCGTTTGCCGAGCTCTTCAGAGAGCACGCGGAGGTGCGTGGCACGGGGGTCTTCGGTTCGATAGACACGGTGCCCGAAACCCGGGATCTTGCCTTTGCGCGCCAGCGTACTTTTCACCTTGTCGATGGCAGCCTCTTCGCCGCTGAGTTGCAGAAGGATCTTAATGACATCCTGATTGGCTCCGCCGTGCAGAGGACCCTTCAGCGCACCGATAGCCGAGGTGATGGAAGAATAGATATCGGAAAGGGTTGCGGCGGTCACGCGCGCGGCGAAAGTGGAAGCGTTCAATTCGTGGTCCGCATGCAGGACCAGCGCTACGTCTAAGGCGTGCTCCATGACATCGTCGGGCCGCTTGCCGGTCAGGGTGTATAGGAAATTTTCGGCAAAGCTCATGGACGGGTCGCCGCCGACGACGTGGAGACCCTTGCGCAGCCGATCGAAGGTGGTGACGATGGTGGGAGTCTGCGCCATCAGCTTGAGCGCCTTACGGGCATTGGCTTCGGGCGTCATATCGGCCGCCTCGGGATCGTAAATGCCCAGCATCGAGATCGCCGTGCGCAGCGCGTCCATCGGGTTAGCCTGGGAGACGGACTTAAGGAAATCTACAATTTCGGTCGGAATTCCCCGGTTCGCCGCCAGATCCTTGCTAAGCTGCTCTAGTTCCGCCCGCTTGGGCAGCCGGCCATTCCAGAGCAGGAAGACGACTTCTTCAAACGAGGCGTGGTCCGCCAGAGTGTGGATATTGTACCCATGGTAGCTCAGGACACCGGCATACCCATCGATGTAGCAAATCTCAGACTCACCGGCGACGACGCCTTCCAAGCCCGCCACTATTGTGCCCATTGCTGCTCCAGTCCCCAACTACTATTCTATGACAGCCGCCCAAGCGGCAGGCCCAACTACCGTCACTGCGGACAGCCCGGCAGCGGAGAGAAGCCAATGGTCAGATCGTCCCGCTGCACCCAGAGCTTATCCTCCTGCTTCTTACCGGAATCGACGGTAACAATGACCCCGGAGCCGCAGGACCGGGTCTTGGTAATGTGAAACGAACTGGCGTCGGCATGCTCGCTCTCGGGACCCCAGTCCTTCATAAACTCGCCAAAGGGATAATCGCGGCAGGGATTCGAGTCCGTGCAACCCCACAGAACATACGCCGCTTTATAATCCCGGCGCGCCAATAAAGCCAGGAAGCTTTTAACCTGGCGCTCCTGGCGATAGTTTTTGAACATTAAATACAGAGCGCCGGCTACGACCACCAGCACAACGGCGGCGATGACCACGCGCTTGATCATCTGTTCGCGCCGCTCTTCACCGGCGCCATAATGATCGAGATAGCCAGCCATGGCTTACTCCTATTTCGCCGGATAGGCCTTGTCGTATGCGGCGATAGCGTCGGAAGTGAGATCGAGCGCCGGCTTGAAAAATACGGTGCTGGTTACGTCCACCACGAGATCCAGGCCCTTCTCATCGGCGATCTTGCGCACTACTTCCTGCATTTTCCGGCTGCTCTGGGTCAGAATCTCGTTCCGCTCGGCATTGACATCTGCCTGCAAGTCATCGTTGAGGCGCTGCAATTCCCGCTGTTTGTGCTGGCCCTGGGCGGTCAATTCGGATTGAGCGGCGGCGGTCAGCTTACCTTCGTTAGTTTGTAACTGCTGTTGGATAGCCTGCAGATCCCGCTGCAGTTTCTCCATCTCCTGCTGGCGCGGCTTGTACTTGGTTTCCATCTCCGCCGAAGCCTTCTTGATCTCGGCCGTCTCGAGAACCGCTCTTTGCAGGCTGACCACGCCTACCTTAATATCGCAGAGCCCGGCCTTGCCGAACATAAGAAACGCGAGACAGGCCACAGCCCCTCGCAACCCAACCCTTCCTGACATGCGAAAGCAACTCCTTACGGCAGTGTTTGAACCAATTCAGGGTAGCACAGGTGGGCTTTTATTCCAGAACGCCCAGGATTTCATCCTCTTTGAGGATGAGGTATTCTTCGCCGTCGATTTTGATTTCAGAACCTGAGTACTTGCCGAACAGGATGCGGTCGCCGGCCTTGACGTCCGGGGGCATGCGCTCGCCGTTTTCGAGCAGCTTGCCACTGCCGACAGACTTCACCTCTCCATGTTGCGGCTTCTCTTTGGCGGTATCCGGAATGATGATTCCGCCCTTCTTGGTCTCGGCTTCCTCCACCCGCTTAATGACCACGCGGTCGTGCAACGGTCGCAATGCCATATTGGTCGTTTCTCCTATCGTTCAGATTATACCCGCTCCAGGCGCTACGCCGTGAAAATTTCAATCAGGCGCGCATTGGCTGGTTTCGGCGGGCGGGAAGCGATAGAATCGGATTCGGTACAAGCGCAGCATTTGCGGCTGGACAGGCCTCCAGGAGGGATAGCATGGAGAATGAGAATCGTCAGCTTTCACGCCGCGCCTTCGCCGGAGCAGCGGCTTCTTTTCTGATCGTTCCGCGCCACGTTTTGGGGGCGCCATTTATCCCGCCGAGCGACCGGATCACGCTTGCCACGATCGGCCTGGGGCGCCAGGGGATGGCCATCACCATGGAAATTCTGGGGCGTCCGGATGTGCAGGTGGTGGCGGTCTGCGATGTCAACAGGGGCAGCAAAGACTACGTGGAATACGGCTCGAACGACCTGCTCAAAACCGCTCGCCGCCTGCTGGGGCCCGGTTATGAAAATTGGGGCGAGGATCTGACTTCGCCCGGCGAGGTGCAGCTCTCGCACACCTTTCGCACCAGCCTCGGGATGGGCGGACGCGAGCCGGCCAAGCGCGGGGTGGAGGCTTATTACGGCTCGCGCAAGGACTCCCGCTCCGGCTCCTATAAGGGCTGCACGGCGTACAGTGACTATCGCGAGCTGCTGGAGAAAGAGAAAGACCTGGACGCGGTTTACATTGCCAC
>Ga0302326_10000620_pt1 | contig 96929 bp, 90 predicted proteins | sample Palsa_T0_3_FD_202264 | JGI IMG/M metagenome (GOLD analysis project Ga0302326, IMG submission 202264) | Peat permafrost microbial communities from Stordalen Mire near Abisko, Sweden - Palsa_T0_3 | ecosystem: Environmental > Terrestrial > Soil > Palsa > Peat permafrost | place: Sweden: Abisko... | reverse complement strand
AACGCCACCTTCGACGATGTGAAGCCTGAGAACTACGACGCGCTCGTGATTCCCGGCGGGCGCGCTCCCGAGTACATCCGCTTGAACCCGCGCGTACTCGAAATCGTGCGTCATTTCGCCTGGGCCGATAAGCCCATCGCGGCCATCTGCCACGCGGCGCAACTGTTGGCCGCAGCCGACGTCCTGAAAGGAAAATCGTGCAGTTGTTATCCGGCGGTTGGGCCGGACGTCACAAGCGCGGGAGGCACATTCGTCGATCTTCAGATGACCGAAGCTCACACCGATGGAAAGCTTGTCACCGCGCCCGCGTGGCCGGCGCATCCTGCCTGGCTTTCGCAGTTCCTTCGGGTGCTCGGGACCCGGATTGACCTATAGCCCCTAAACGGGCACGCCTTCGATGATGCTGGTGGGCGCGCTTGTTCGGTGGATTTCCGCTAGCCTGAACCCGGCGCCGGCAAACAGATCGCGATATTCATCGCTGGTGCGCTCGCGGCCGCCGGGAATTACCAGCATTTCCAGATCGAGCAACTTGCAAAAAGAGGGCTCATTGCCCGGAGCGATGAGAACTTCCACAATCAGGAGCCGCCCCGACGGTTGAATCGCCTTCCGGATGTTGCGAAGGATGGCCAGGGCGCGCTCATCGTCCCAGTCATGGATGATGTGCTTGAGCAGGTAGGCGTCGGCACCCTCGGGGACCGACTGAAAGAAATCGCCGCCGATGATCTTGCAGCGGTTTTCCAGCCCGTACGGTGCGAGCGTGCTCTTCGCGCCCGCGATAACCTCCGGCAGATCGAAGAGCACGCCCTCCAGCCGGGGAAAGCGTTCGAGAATTGTCGCCAACAACAGACCGTGGCCGCCGGCAATATCCACCAATTGCCGGAATTTTCCGAAGTCGTAAGCCTCCGCGACCGCGGGAGCGCTGAAGCGGCTATTGTCGGTCATGGCGCCGTCGAAAATCGCGGCTTCTTCAGGATGCGTACGCAAATAATCGAACGCATTTTTCACACCGAAGGCTTTGCGCAATCCGGTCTCGCCGGTCTTCACGGAATGCATCAGGTGATCCCAGGACCGCGACGCGGCGGGAATAGCGATAAAGCGGGCGAATTCCCTGACTGAGTTTGGAACATTGCTACGGAGGCATTCGGCGAGCGGTGTTAACGTGAAGCGCCTGTCTTCGGTCTCGGCAAATACCCCAAAGCTAGCCAGGGCGCGCAGCAGCCGATAGAGCGAAGGACCGTGCGCGGACACTGCTGCCGCCAATTCGTCAGCGGTCTTGTCACCCTGGGCGAGGAGGTCGGCAATTCCCAACTCGGCGACGACGGAGATCGAAGCCGAGACCCACTTGCCCGTGAGCATTTGCCTCACGAGCACGTTTGCGGGTGTTTCTTGCGTCGCAGGGGTCATTTGGCGGCCGGCGGGGGTGCAGCTCCGGGCGGCCGGTCGGTCAGCGTTTGCCCATCGGCAGTGACTACCGAAACAAACAGAGCTCCTGGCTCGCCGGTCTTTTGTGGATGGCCAACTACGGTCACCTTGTCGCCCGGCTTCAAGGAAGTTGACTTCCAGCCCGCGCGAACCAGCACGAACGGAGCCGTCATCTCGATGTTCCAGGTCTCGACCGCGCCCTTATCGTTGGTGACCTCCAACTCGATCCAGGAATGGGGATTGGCCCACTTGAATTGCTTGACGGTCCCTACCAGGGTGACATTCTTGGTACGGTCGAAACCTTCCATGGAATGGTGCGCGTAGGCCGAGCCGGCCATCCAAAGCCCCAGTGCAAAGGTACATCCTATTAGTAGTCGTCTCATAAATTCTCCTATCGCACGTTCACGGATTTCGAAGTCACGCTCGGCATATGCGCGTTCAAATCCGGCAGGCACGATGCTTCCGTGATGTCGGTATCGTCCACCCGCTTCCAGCGCTTGGTCACCTTCCATTCACCCACCCAATTTTTGGGGTCGATAAAGGTGTACTCGATCTCGAGCGTCGCTCCGCCGTTGATCAAGCGCATGCGCTCGACGATGTGTAGCTGATCGCTGGCCGGGATTCCGTTGTCGATCCAGTGATGATCGTCCACGAAGCCAACGGTATCCACCACCAGCGAATCGCCTTCCCAATGCCCGATGGATTCGCCGTTGAAGCTTGGGATGATGACATCGGGATCGGTGTGTTTGCGGCCATCCAGATAAATGATACGCACGCTGTTCATGAAGCCGCTAATCATGTAAATCGCGGTGGGCTTTTGGATCATGGCGATGGGCCACACGCGCGTCATGATCACCGGCAGGCCGGCGGGCCAGCACTGGCCGATGTCGTCGTGATAGGCCTTGCCTTCAGCCCGGGCTTTCTTCGCTGCGTCTAATTGCACTTGCGCCGCGGGTGTCAGCTTAACGTCCGGCGGTGGGGTGAAGGTGAATGGGTTGTCGCGGCTAAAAGCATGCAACCAGGTTCCGGTGATGTCGAATGCAGGTTTGGGACGAGGTTTCGCGATATTTGCAGGGGCCAGCGCGCCCAGTTGAGCGGGCTCCGCGGGGGCTGGCGCCGGCTGCGCCGCCGGGGCTTGCGCCCAGAGACCCGAAGTCATGGTCAGCAGGGCCGACGCGGCTATTGTAAATCGCTTATGCATAGTAATTCTCCCGGTGCTACTTATCGTGGAGCTTCAGCCGGACGATGCCTTTTTCGTCTACATACTCACGATTGTTGTCGCACACAAATTCGACCATCTCATAGTCCGCCGGCATGCGCTTGAACGCCAAGGTGTAGGTGACCGGTTTCTCCAGCACCACCGGGTCATCGATGGTGATCTCGTCGTGCAAAATCTCTGGCGAGAGCATCCTGATGCGGTCCGTGACCCGCATTTGCGGGCTGTGCGGCATTCCACGATAGCCGGAAACGGTGGGCTTGATGCCGACCGTATCCACTACCAGCGTGTCGCCTTCGAAGTGCCCGACCGAGCGGCCATAGTAGCCGGGCGCGACATCCTCAATTTTCCATTGCGGCCGGTCCAGATAAACCCTGCGTACTTCGCTGAAGGCTTCGGAAATAATCGTTACCTGCTTGGGAGTCTGTATGATCTCAATGGGGTAGACGGCGATCGACATCATGGTCGGCACGCCATAGGGGATGCAGCGCGCGCTGGTGTTATCCAGTTGCTCGCCGCGTTGCGCCGCCGCGGACTCCTTGGCGCGCCGCTCTTCGTAGGGCTTCGCGTACTCGGGCTTCAAAAGCAATGGAGCGGGCGCGGGTGGACGAAAGGATGCCTCGGCGCCGGGCCCTCCTCTATATATGCCCCACACGCCGGTCAGATCAGGCGGAGCGCTGGCCGATTGTGCACAGAGGATCGCGGGGACGAAGGCGAGCAGCGTGGCGTTGGAAATCTTCAGGTTCATTTTTGTGTGGGCGCAGGCGGAGGCTCCTGGCGCGGTCCATTGAACAGCACCTTTCCATCCGGCAAAGTCACTTGCGAAAGGAAGCCGCCATTCTGTCCGCTCTTCATCGGGTTGATGATGAGCGTGAGTTTGTCGCCGGCGTGTAGGGTGTTGAATTTCCAGCCGCTTTGCATGAGAATGCTGGGGCTGCCCAATTCGATGCTCCAATGTTTGACTGTGCCCTTTTCGTCCGGGACGTCGATTTCGATGTAGGCGTGGGGATTGGTCCATTCAAACGAAGTGATTGTGCCCGTGAGCGTGATGCGCTTGGTCATGTCGAACATGGTGAAGGAGTGATGCGCCCACACCGGACTCGCAAGGGCCAAGCAGGCCGCGCCCATAGCTACAACGCACAACCTGGCCCGAAATGCATGCAAAAGTTTCATCGAAAGGCCTCTCTTTTTGCTGCGCCTATTCTATTCCGATGGTGCTGGCTGGCGCAACACTATATGGCTGGAACACAAGGGGTGGCAACTCTGGCCGGACGAATCAGTGCCTGCGGAGCAATTTGTACCGCACGAAATGCTTGACGTCGGGCCTGAATTCGTTCCACAGATTGCCCTCGGCAAAGCCCAGGAGATTCTCGCCGGCCAGTGTCCAGGTTCCTTGGTGCTCGGGGTTTTCTTGTCCCGGGTGGCTGGTGTTAATGATAAATGCGCTGCCAACCGCAGCCACCATGTTGGCGTAAGCTATGTCGTTGCCGCGCGGCGTTTCTATCACCACAGTACTGAGCAACGCGTGTTCCGACCGCTTCCATACATTACTGCTCAGCGACGGCCTATAACGCAGATCTTCGTGCAGCGCGGCCGCGGCGCCGCTCTGGATTCCGTAAGTCACCAGCCGCTTCGTGAATGAGGCGAACAGATGGTTGGTAAAATCGTCCGTTCCCTGGCCCCAGACACGAGTGGGACTGAGAAACTCCAGCGCGGCCGAGGAGATCAACGAATCGGCGTACGGCTGCGCCTGGGTTAGCGTTTTGGTGGTGAACAGCGTGAACCGATCGCTGAGAGTCAACGGGATTACCGGGTCGGGAAGCGTTCCCAGCGGGCTCGAAAACGAACGCTCGAGATTTTCAAACATCCGGTCTTGATCGTTGTTCTAAAACGTGATCTTGTGATACAAAAACTCCCCGAGGTGCGCCATGCGGGTTCCCGAGGTTTGAGCGCCATGTCCGTCCATGTGCACCCAGACCTGCAGCGGTTCGTTGGGCGCCTGGCGGAAGATGGCGTGCATCGAAGGAGACCGGTTTTCACGGCAGCTTTGGATGGACGCGGCGTGCGCATGCGCCAACCGAAACAGGAATGGGTCTTGCGACCAGGTCACGGAATCAGCGAGGCAAGTTCGTAATAGTTCTTCGCCGCCCTCGGTTACTTCGACGTTCTTCAAATTCTCGATGCCGAAGGAGAGCTGCGGCAGGTCCCCTTGGGCCAGCCGGTACTCAAGATTCGATTTGATGGTGTGTTCTTCCAGATCTTGTGCTGTCGCCGCCCAGCTGGACAGCAAGACGCAAAGGATCGCTATGGCGCACTGCATGCAAAGGCTACCGGCGGTCCCACTGTAACGGACCGTTAGATGGATGTCTGTTCACAATTGCTCATCGCATCAAATACTTGGCACAATCGAGCAATATGCCCGGTCCACAATTCCGGATCCGCCCGGCAACCAGCGCCGATGCGCCCGAATTACGCATTCTGATTGAGCGCTCTGTGCGCGATCTTCAGCGTGACGACTACACGCCCGCCCAGATCGAGGGTGCGCTCGGCCACGCCCTTGGACTGGATACCCAACTCATTGACGACGGAACCTACTTTGCGGCCGTTCCGGTTTCCGAGCCCCCTCTCATTGTCGGGTGTGGTGGGTGGAGTTATCGCAAGACTCTTTTTGGCAGCGATCATGGACCCCATCGGGAGATCGGCTTGCTCGATCCCGCCACCGAAGCGGCGAAAATCCGAGCCATCTTCGTGCACCCCGAATGGGCCCGCAAAGGTCTCGGGACTCTCATCCTGAAACACTGCGAAGATGCGGCGCGGCAGGCCGGGTTCCGAAGCCTGGAAATGGGTTCCACGCTGACGGGCGTTCCTCTTTACTCGCTCAAGGGTTACGAACGGCGCGAAGATGTTGCCGTCCCGCTTCCAAACGGAGAGTATCTGCCGATCGTTCACATGGTAAAGACTCTTTGACGACAAGCGTGTCAGGCTATCCAATACGAGACGTGCCAGTCAGCCCTACAATCACCTGCACACGAATGTGGCAACTAGGAGTGTATTCGGTGGCCAGGCGCACCGGTGTGCCCGGGGTGGGCACATTGGAGACATTGGAACCCTTTCTACAGTATGATTTCGCGATTCCAGTTACGTGCGGGAACCCTGCAATCGGTTCTCTCGAGATCGATCCAGCCGCATTCCCACATCGCCCGGCTCATCACAAAGCATTGCGTTGAAGGCATTTACCTGATCCTTTGCGGCGCAGTTCGGCGTTGGCAGGCGCACTGTGACTCGCCCTGCCATCGATCATGCCTTGTTCTTTTTGGACGTCGGTTTCGGCTTGAGGGAGCCGGCGTAGGCGTAACTGCAGTCAAAGTACTTCTTCAACTCCCGGGTCGACGCGAGCAATGCGTCGGGAACCTCGACGTACTCGGCCTGCACAATTCCGTATGCTTCGCACAACCTGGCGTTGTACTTCTTCAGAAACGCCTCTCGCTCTCCTGCCGGCAGCCGGAGCGCCAGCTTGCCCTGCTTGCTGAGGTAGCTGAACATGTGACCGTTGCGGGAGGTATAAGGTACCGTGGCGCCCTTCCGCTCGACGCTCGGATTGGTGGCCACCAGCTTCTCATACAACGCAAGCTTATCTGATGGTATGGCGCTCGATGTCGGCTTTGGCACGAAGGCTGTCCTCCTGGATTTCTATATCTTACTGGCGCGGGCGCACAGACAAACTTTTACAGCGATGCCCTGTGTCCCGCTGTCCGGTTTCGTGTTGTAATCTGGTGAGGGACCGACCCACTGAATAAGGCTGCTGGCGGTTCACGCGGGTTCTGCCGCTCCCGATCCATGAAAACAAAACCGATTCTTCTTGTTCTTTTCCTTGCTGCGTGCGCCTGGCAATCTCCCGCTCAACCCGCTTTTAATCCGGACGGCGATTCGTTATTGAACGGCACGTACTATATGCGGCAGGTGTTCTATTTTCTAAACGGCCAAGGCACGATCTCGGAAAGCGTCAACGTCCAGGGCAATATCACCTTCGACGGCGCCGGAAATTATAGCTTCACCGGATCGGTGCTCGATACCGCCGTCAGTGCCACCAAGCCCTCTACCTTCACCACCACCGGCAGCTATGTCATTTCGGCCAATGGCGAAGGCTACATCTCCCCCGTCTACCAGACAATCATGTACGGTAGCATCGTCGGACTGGTATCCCAGGGCATTTTCATCGGCAGCATCCCCGGAACCAACGGAGCCAACTCGCTGTTCATCGCCGCGCCGCTCGGCGCAACCGAAGCCACCAATTCGACCCTCAAGGGATCCTATACTGTCGCGTATTTCGATCCTAACTTTCTTCCCAGCTCTACCTCCACCGCGCTTCCGGGCGGCGATGCGCTCTTCCGCATGAATGCCGACGGGACGGGAAACATCGGGAATATTAGTGCGACTACGTATAGTGGAGACAGCAACACAGCCACCGCGCAATCGCTCAGCGGGGTGACCTACTCCTTCAGCAATGGCGCCGCGGAGCTCGAGTTCGGAGGCAAGACCGGCGGTTCCGGCTTAATCGCCGGCACGCATTTGCTGTACATTTCGCCGGACGGTAATTTCATCTTTGGCGGTTCCTACCTCGGTTACGACATGTTCGTCGGAGTGCGCGCGGCCACCAGCGCGCCGGCCAATTACGACGGCCTGTACTACCAGGCCGGATTGGATCTCGACGAGTCGACCGCCGGGAGCACCAGCGGTTATCCGCTGTTGAACAGCTACTACGGGTCGTTCACGGCATTTTCGGGGGATATTATCGGACACCAGGCATTGAGCGGCGTATCGCTGATGAACTACCAGGGCTTGAGTAAGCTCCTGGTATTCGGAGGCTCGAACGATTTCACATATTCCGACTCCTACACCTTGAACAGCGACGGCAGCTCCGACGACAGCGCCTTTAGCCAGCATTACGCGAGCAGTTCGAACGGGCTCATTCGCATCGGATATGGCATCGGACCCTACCTCTCGCTCAACGTGGCGATCCAGGCGCCCGCATTCAAGGCTTCGGGCGTCTATTTGAATCCGGCGGGCGTGGTGAACGCGGCCAGTTCCGCGCCCTTTACCGCGCAGGTGGCTCCTGGAGAATATCTCACCTTGTTCGGCTCGGGCCTTGCGTCCAGCAGCGCTTCGGCGCCGTCGCTTCCGCTCCCGGTCACTTTGAACGGCGTGCAAGTGTTGATCAACCAGGTTGCAGCGCCCATCAACTATGTGAGCCCGACCCAGATCAACGTGATCGTGCCCTACAATGGCGCCGGATCGATCGCGCACATTCAGGTGGTGAACAATAACCAGGGTTCCAACATCCTCACGGAGCTGGAAGGATCGACTGCGGTTGGAGTCTTTACCGCCGATCCGGTGGGCGGCCTCGGGTACGCGGCCGCGCTGCATTCCAACTATTCAGCGATCACGGAATCGAGCCCGGCGCAAATTGGCGAAAACGTGTCGGTGTACCTGGCGGGGATGGGCGCGGTGAATCTGCCGGTGAAGGCGGGGACAGCCGCGCCGGCTAATCCCCCCAGCGTCACGACAGCGGCGCCGCTGGTCTACCTGCTGGATACCGCGGGCCACTACGTACAAGCCACGGTCGGCTTCTCAGGCCTGGCTCCGGGGTTCGCCGGCTTATATCAAATCAACTTCACTATCCCGACCGGCTTGGTTTCCGGTAAGGCCACGCTCGAAATCGTCGGACCGGATTCGGATTCGTTCGAGGCGCTGCTTCCCGTGACTACGCAGTAGATTATTCCACCGTGGCAACTGCTCCGGTGGCTATAAACGCCGTAAAGAAGCCTTCATTGAGTCCGGGCGAGCCGGATACGGTGAAGTGGTTCTCGGCAACCCCCGCGATCTGAAGGCTGACTCCGAGTTGGCCAAAGGCGCCATAGCCGTTGGTGGGAAGCAGTTCTAGAATCGCGGATGGAATCGTGAACGATCCGGCGGAGGCATCCGCGCTGCAAATGAACTCGACCCAGGAGAAATTCGAGCTAGCGCTGGGAACAGCGGAGTAGCCGAAGATGGTCACGAAGGGGAATGCAGAGCCTCCGGTCCATGTCACCGTCAGATCCTGCGAGCGATTGATGCTGGCCGGGATGTTGGCGGTCACCGATGGCGGCAGCGTCAAATCCCAGGTGAATGGATCCACATTCGAACCGCCGGCCCCGTTTGTGACGGTGTAATTTCCGGGCGAAAGATAAAATGGCGCAGCCGACGCCAGGATGTCCGCGTATATCCCGACCGCCGACGCGGGGACGTTCTTGGCGCCGTTGGGTCCGGTAAGCGTCAACTCCGAGCCGGTGTGCAACGGCGTGGTGGCGGCCAGAATCGGATCCGTGACGTTCAATGTGGGAGCGTAGGTCTCATAGGCGATGCAGTTGCCAATGGACGGGCTGGTGGTGCCGCCGAAGGATCGGATGAGGATGTCGAGGGGGAAGCTCACGAATTCCGCGCCCAGCGTGTCGTCATGGCCGGCCACGTGGTCGAGTTCGACGCCCCCGATGTTCAGCGAGCCGGTTGAGAGCGCGCTTTGCAGGTTGGCCGTCGTCAACGAGTTGAAGGTGTCGCCGCAGGTGGTTTGCCCCTTCGGCGCGATGGAAATGGTAGTGACATTGCCAGTGACGCCCTTGACGACGACCGCGACTGTGGTCTTGCATCCCGGGGTAATTCCAGCCGGGACGGTAAAATTGATCTGATCTTCAGCTGGAGATCCGCTCCTTCCCGCATAGAGCGGCGTAACCAATTGGTTTCCTATCAGGACCTGAACCTGTCCGCTGTCCAATTGGCCGGTAGTGGGTGGGTTAGCGTCGTTACCCGATATGGCGCCCAAGCCGCTACCCCAGATAATCAAATTGTCGCCAGGATGCGCGGCGTTCGTCATCGTGATGACGTTGTAATGCAAATCGGTGAAGATTCCGGGGCCTGAGCCGTCCTCATTGAGCGCAAACGTGCCGAAGTTAGCCTCCACAACCTGGATGGCAAAAGTGCTCGATGCACCCTGATAGGAAAGCGTCAGCATCCCAGTGCCAATGGGGGTACCCGACGGAAGAACCGCGGCCACCTGCCCAGCGTAGCTGTAGAGCATGGGGCATATCTCGGTGACGCCGCCGACCACGACCTTTATGCTGGTACCCGCCAGCCCTCCTGTGGTGGGCAGCGGATAGCCTTGCGCCGACTGCAAAGTAGAAGGACCCAGCCCGCTCCCGCTCACGATGAACATCCCGCCTTGCGCAATTCCTGAATTGGGCAGCGCCGGCGGAAGCCAACTGGCGGCGTTCACCACTCCGTTGATGGACGGCGCCGCGGCCATCGTGGCGGCACACCCCAGGGTCAGGGCGGCAAGGCTGAGCAGACGCATGGTGTCCCTCCGGAGTCAGATTATCTCATTCGGCGGAAAGATCGCAATTGTTCAATAGAAGCGTTAAATAGAAAGTCTAACTATGCAGCGGATGCGGCACGCGATGCCGCTGGATGATCACTCGCGTGCGTTCCCGCGCCATGCGGATGCGGCAGCTCAGCGGGTCCGGACCAACGCGGCAAGTGTTGTCCCGGACCAGGAACCACGCCACCTGGTCCTGGTCGGCGATCATCCACGCCGTCGCGTTGGTTGCATGGTGGGTCTGTTCCAAATAGTAGGCGGCGTTCACGTCAATGTCGGCGGAGTCCGCGTTCATCTGCTGGCAAACATTTTGCGGCGGCGCGCTGGGCCAGGCCGCCGGATCGCAATAGTCTTCGTCGTGCTCCAGCAGGATCTTTTTGTTGGACCCGGTGATAAAGTAGCGCGTGGTAACGGGCGGGACTCTGGATTCCGCGGACCACCGGATCAAGTCTTCGGCAAACGCCGCGGGAAGCTGGCTCAGCTTAAGGGAATCCTGGTCCTTCACTTGTTTGGAGAAAATGCTGACCGTCGGCGTCGGCTCTCCATTCGTGGGATGGAAATAGAAGCCGCCCAGTGCAATTCCATCCTGCAAATCAATCCATACAAATCCGCGGCCCGCCAGGTACGGCCCGCTTCGGCCGGAGACCAGCAGGTATCGCCCATCGCGAATTCCGACGGGCAGAGGCGAGCCTTTGAGCACCATATCGAGCGCGTCGGTAAGCGGCATGTCACGGCCGTAATGGAACACGCAATTGGGAATCACGCTGTGCAGTAATTTACGGAATTGCTTGTCTCGAACGAGATCGTTGGAAGGCGCGCGCGCGAACCGGTTGAGAAAGGTCAATTGATCGCTGGGAATGGGATTCTGAAAGACCGTTTGAGCGTTCAACGACAGAGCCGCGAATCCCAGCGCGTATGCCACCGCGGCTCCGCCGGGCGAAGAGCGAAAGGACAGCATACTGAGCGATTGTAGCGTCCGGGCGGGGCCGCAACAAGCGAAAGTTTTTGGCGTTTTCTGCCGATCTCTTGCATACCATGTCAGCCCCACTCGCCGGTAAGTTCCAGGACCATTACGCAATTTTAGGAATCGACCCTAAATCGGATTCGCAAACCATCCAGCGGGCATACGCCGAGCTCGCGCAGAAATATCACCCGAACAACCTCGCAACGGGTAATCCCGAGCAGTTTGAGGCCGTCAATCTGGCTTATGAGGTTCTTTGCGACCCCCTGCAGCGCAGCATATTCGACAAGGTGAAGGGCGTGGGCCAAGCCAAAACTCCTCAGTTTACCGGTCTCGACTTTTTCGACACGCTGGGCCGCGAAGCGATTCTGCGGACAGCCATTCTTTGCGTGCTCTACGATCGGCGGCTCTCCGACCCATCCACTCCGAGTCTCTCGATACGGCACCTCGAACTGATCGTGGAGGCTCCGGTGGTGCGGCTGAATTCCGCGCTATGGTACTTAAAACAGCGAGGTTTGGCGGCCAGCGACGATAAGAGCAGCCTCCAGATCACCGTGGATGGCATGGATTTTCTCGAAAGCAAGCTGCCGTCGCCCGAACATGTGATGCCGTTCATTAAGCCAACGGCAATCGCAAAGCCGAGACCAACGCAAGTTCAGCATTCACCAGCGCCAGCGGAGCCGCCGGCAGCCTTAAAACGCGAACGTGAACCGGTTCTGGCCACCTTGAACCGCGCTCTGGCCGAAATGAAGAAATAGTCCGGCCGAGCCGTCGTCACCCGCGGTAAGACATTTTCCAAGGCTTATAATGACAACGGAAATATGTCACAGGATCAATTGCCCACTCAGTTGATGGAAGCCGCCCCAAGCGCCGTTCCTTCCCCCCTCACCCAATTAAGCGAAGACGAGACTCTGTTCCAGGCTTCCGTACGCCGTTTTGCCCGCGAGCGGCTGGCTCCGCACGTGCGCGCCATGGACGATGCCGGCGTGTTTCGCCGCGAACTCTTGCAGGAATTCTTCGAGCTGGGTTTGATGGCCGTAGAAGTCCCCGAGGAATTCGGCGGTCAGGACGGTACGTTCTTCCAATCCATTCTGGCAATCGAGGAATTGGCTCGTGTAGACCCCTCGGCCGCGGTGATCGTGGACGTTCAAAACACGCTGTTCCTGAATGCGATCCTGCGCTGGGGCACAGCCGAGCAGAGGCCCCGCTGGCTGCCGCGCGCCGCCAAAGACACAGTGGCGAGTTATGCGCTTTCCGAAGCCGGCTCCGGCTCCGACGCTTTCGCGCTGGCCACGCGGGCGATTGAGGATGGCGACGGCTACCGGCTCACCGGGCGCAAACTGTGGATCACCAACGCCGGTGAATCGGGGTTTTTCCTTTTGTTCGCAACCGTGAATCCCGAGCAAGGCTACAAAGGGATCACGGCGTTTCTGGTCGAGCGCGATTTTCCGGGATTCCAAGTCGGCAAGAAAGAAGACAAGCTGGGAATCCGCGCTTCCTCTACCTGCGAGCTGATTCTGGATGGTTGTTGGGTACCCAAGGCCAACGTTGTCGGCGAGGTCGGCAAGGGTTACAAAATTGCGATTGAGACGCTGAACGAAGGCCGCATCGGCATCGGCGCTCAGATGCTGGGGCTGGCGCAAGGGGCGCTAGATCACGCGCTGGCTTATGCCAAGCAGCGCAAGCAATTCGGAAAATCCATCGCAGAGTTTCAGGGCGTCCAGTTTGAGCTGGCGGAAATGGCCGTGGACGTCGAGGCCACGCGGCTGATGGTTTATAACGCAGCGCGCCTGCATGACGCCGGGCGGCCGTTTCTCACCGAAGCCGCCATGTGCAAGTATTTCGCCTCGCAGGTGGCGGAGCGCGTGGCATCGCGCGCGGTGGAGGTCCTGGGCGGGGTTGGATTCACCAAGGATTATCCGGTGGAGAAGCTCTATCGCGACGCCAAAATCGGTCGGATCTACGAGGGCACCAGCAACATACAAAAGACGACCATCGCGAAGCAGTTGCTGGGCCGCGACCGTTAGGGAGCCGGTTTTGCCGCAGGCCCGCAAGGCCACGATGAGAAATTGGAAGAAAAAGGCTCAACGCTCCGTCTCAATCGCCGGTGGTTGATCTGATTGATCGCCAGATCAGCGCAGAAATCGTCGCAGCTTGCCGCGCGGGCGACCGGGACGCGTTCCGTGCGCTCTACGACTTGTACAAAGATCGTGTGTATTCCATTGCTCTTTATTTTTTGCATGGCGACATATCCGCTGCCAGCGACGTAACTCAGCAGGTCTTTCTCAAATTAATGACGAATATAGGCGACTTTCGCGGGGACGCCGAATTCTCTACCTGGCTCTACCGATTAGTTGTCAACGCCTGCATGGACACGGGCCGGCGCCGCAAGTCGGATGCCGTGGCTTCGGACCGGTCCCATCATCCGGAAACGTTCGCCGGGCCGGCTTCGCAGGAAGCGGACTACGCGCGCGAACAAATGGCAAACTCGGTGCGTGCCGCCGTGTCGGCTCTCCCACCGAAGTTTCGAATCGCTGTCTTGCTGCGGTACTTCGACGATCTTTCGTATGAGCAGATGGCGCAGGCGCTGCACTGTTCCATGGGGACGGTAGCGTCCAGGCTGAGCCGCGGCCACCGGATGCTGGCCGAGCGCCTCAGGGGGCTGAAGTATGGATGAACGCGAGGACGTGAAACCCATGCTCGAGCATCTGCCATTGGTCCAGGCTCCCGATGCTATTTGGACGTCGATCGAAGCAGCGCTCGATCAGCATCATTCCCCGGCCAGGCGTCGATGGCTGTGGGCCTTCGCTGCGGCTGCAGTCGTGGCCCTTCTCGCCATCGGCTATTGGAGCGTTGGGCGTCAAGCTGGACAATGGATTGAAACCGATTCCAAGTCGCGAACAACGGTAAGAATCGGCGAAATCGGGTTCGTCGAGATTGAGCCGGGCACGCGAGTGCGTGTGGTGACGGAGCGTCCGGATGAACACAGGCTCATGTTGGCTCGAGGCGAGATCCGAGCGAAAATTTCCGCGCCCCCAAAACTATTCTTCGTTGACACCGCATCAGGAACTGCTGTCGATCTTGGCTGTGAGTACACGCTGACCGATGACGAGCTCGGTCGCGGGCTGCTGCAGGTGACCAAGGGCTGGGTGTCGTTCCAATGGAAGCACCTGGAATCGCTGGTGCCTGCGGGCGCCAGTTGCCGGACCTATCCGAAAATCGGACCCGGGATCCCTTACTTCGACGACGCCTCCCAGCGTTTGAAAGAAGCGCTCGAAAACTTAGGTGTCGAGAAATCCGCGGACGACCCTCTCGAGATCATCCTCGCCGAGGCTCGCGTGCGGGACACGCTTACGCTGTGGCATCTTCTGCAGCGAGTTCCGGCCGGAGATCGCGCCCGTGTTTACGATCGCATCGCTGCCTTGACACCCGTTCCGCAAGGAGTTTCGCGCGAGCGGGCGCTGAAGCTCGATCCGGACACGCTCAAGCTCTGGAAAGACGAACTGGCCTGGAAATGGTGAGCCGGGAAGAAATCCCGCAACCGCGCGTCTAACGATCCCGAAAGGAGTCAACCATGTTGAATTTCAAACTTGGTATTGCAGCTCTCACTTTTGCGACCCTGGCGGCTTGGGCGCACCCCGGAACATTTGCCTTCACCATCGGCAACCCAGTGGCGTCTCAGGATTTTCACTTCAAAACGGCCGCCTTTCTGTTTCGCACCGAATCGTGCGCGGATCCGGCGAAGGCACAGATCACCGCTACCGCCGAAGGTGTTGTGAAGGGAGCGCGGCAGTCGGTCCCTCTCAAAGTGATGCTGGCTTCCACGAAACCCGGCGTCTATGCCGTGAACCAGAGCTGGCCCGCTGAAGGCGATTGGGTGGTAAGTCTGCGAGGCACTTGCGGTGGCGCGAGCGCCGGCGCGATCGTTCCCATGGGCCCGAAAGGCTTCATCCGGGAATCGTTGGAATTCTTCCCGCGGCCGGCCACCGATGCGGAGATCGACGCGTCATTGAAAGCGCTTCCGGAGGAAAAGAACAAATGACCCGGCTGCTTTTCGTACTTGCTTCAGCGGCCGCAATTCTGTGCGCGGCCGAGGTCCAGCCCGTTCAGCCCAGCGATCTCACAATCCATGAGTGGGGTACGTTTACATCCGTCGCCGGCGAGGGCCATCGAATGGCAGAACATCAACATTGAACCGAACACTTCGCCCGCGCTGCCCACCGAAACCGAGCCCAGCCGCTATTACGCGGCCCGAGGAACCGATAGCGCGCCAATCGCCGTGGGCGATCAACACGAGAAATTTCTGTTTTACCGCGGCGTGGGAAACTTCCAGGTTCCTCTTTCAGCGCGCGTAGGCGCCAATGGAACAATCGCGATCGAAAATCGCGGCGCCGACCCCGTTCCCACCGTGATTCTTTTCGAAAATCGCGATGGACGGCTGGGCTATCGCAATGCGGGCGAGATAAAGGACGCGATCACGCTCGATTCACCGTCGCTCGACAGCTCCCTTCCTGCGTTGCGCACCGAACTGGAGACTGCGCTGATCGCACAAGGGCTGTATCCGAAGGAGGCGCAGGCGATGGTCGAGACCTGGCGGGATTCGTGGTTTGAAGAAGGGGCGCGCTTAATCTACATCGTGCCGTCGCACGCAGTCGACAAGTTTCTCCCGCTCGAAGTCGACCCAACTCCATCCCAAACAGCGCGAGTCTTCGTGGGGCGCATCGAACTGATCACACCGGAAATTACGCGTTCGGTGGAGAACGCCATGGCGAGCGGCGATTGGCCGGCGATCAAGCGCTGCGGCCGTTTCGTGGATTCGATTCTGGACCGGATTTATCCCCCGCGAATTGTCTCTGAGAACCCGTCAATGGAGCATCAGATCGCGCTGGTTCGCGCGAAGATTTGGACCTCGACTAACGCAGGAGCGTGCCGCCAGCCGTAGCAGGCGCGGAAATTGATGGTCTATCGCGTCCGCCCGGTTTCGAACAGGAACCAGATACGGCGTTCGGTTTGATCGATCCAAACCTCCAAGAGGCTGGTTGTAGCTACGTCGTTTTCTTCGTCGCACAGGTCATGCGCTTCGCGCATGCTGGCCACCAGCGCCCGATTGTCTTCGCGCAATTCAGCCAGCATATCGAGTGGATCGACATACTCCGCGTCGTTGTCGCTAATGCGTTGCAGGCGCGCAACGTGCCCAATGGATCGAATCGTGACGCCTCCGATCTTTCGCACCCGCTCGGCAATATCGTCGGTCATCGCAAAGATCTGATCCGCGTGCTCATCGAGCAAAAGGTGATAGTCGCGAAAGTGCGGCCCGCTCATGTGCCAATGAAAATTCTTGGTCTTCATATAGAGGGCGAACACATCGGCGAGCAGCGCATTGAGAGCGCCGGTAATGTTCTTGACGGTGTCCGCGCCAAGGTCGCTCGGTGTCGCCAGGGCAGGCTGGCGGCTGGTGTCAAGTTTGTCGTGAGTCGTTGGCATTTTCAGATCTCCTTCGATCTAGAATTACTCTCCGTTAGATTCTCTCATTATGAACAGAGTTTCAGACAATCGTGTTACAAAGATTGAAGCATGGAAACATGTTACATCTGGATGCCAAGCCCGGTGGGAAGGCTGCTGCTGGTGGCCGATGACGAGGGATTGCTCGAGATTGCGTTTGGCGAGGGACGAACCGCGCCGGTGGTTGGTGACTCGTGGGTTGATCAAGCGAGGACATGCGGCGGCGCACTTTTGCGTGAACCGATGCGCCAGTTGGAAGCCTTTTTCGCGGGCGAACTGCGAGATTTCGATCTGCCGTTGAAACCGCGGGGAACCGTGTTCCAACAGCGCGTGTGGAAGTTGCTGCGCGAGATTCCTTTTGGCGAGACGATCTCCTACGGCGAACTGGCGCGCCGCGCCGGCAATCCAGCGGCATCGCGGGCGGTCGGATTGGCCAATGGCTCGAATCCCATCGCCATCGTCATTCCGTGCCATCGCGTGATCGGGAGCAACGGCAAGCTCACCGGTTACGGCGGCGGTCTCGAGAACAAGCGCTGGCTGCTCGACTTCGAACGCGGCCGATTATTCGGCCAACACCTGATGGACGAATTGCACAGCCATTGATCCTTCGCCTACCGCCGAGGCGACGCGCTTCACGCTGCCAGACCGCACATCGCCCACCGCGAATACGCCGGGACGGCTGGTTTCGAGCAGATGCGGGGCGCGCCCGAGCGCCCACTCCGGCCCGAGATCCACGCCAGTCTTGATGAACTGTTTGGCGTCCAGCGCCAGGCAGCCTTGCAGCCAGGCGGTGTTGGGACAGGCGCCGGTCATCAGAAACAGGTGCTGGATCTCATGCACGTCGGTGGCTCCCGTCTCCGCCTGACGCCAGCGAACACGCTCCAGGTGAGCGTCGCCCTCCAGCGCTTCGATCTCAGTACGCGTCCTGACCGTGATATCGGGGCATGCTTCAATCCGCGATATCAAATACCGGGACATGGTCTGCGAGAGGCTTGGCCCGCGGACCAGCAGCTGAACATGTTTGGTGTGCGCCGACAGAAACATTGCGGCCTGGCCAGCGGAGTTCCCTCCTCCGACGACCACCACTTCGTCATTAGCACAAAGTTGCGCCTCCACTTTGGTGGCTCCATAGTAGATGCCGACGCCCTCGAATTGCGCGACATTGGGTAGGTCCAGTTTTCGATATTGCGCGCCGGCGGCCACAATGATGCTGCGGCCCTGAATGGACCTTCCATCATCAAGTTGGATGGCGTAAGGCGAATGGGCGCATTTCAGCGCGCGAGCGACTCGGGCCACGGCGATGTGCGCCCCGAACTTTTCGGCTTGAACGAATGCTCTGCCGGCGAGATCCTGCCCGGAAATCCCATTAGGAAAGCCGAGGTAGTTTTCTATTCTGGAGCTGGACCCGGCTTGCCCGCCGGGCGCGTTGCTTTCCACTACCAGCACGTTCAGTCCTTCAGACGCCCCGTAAACCGCCGCCGCCAGTCCGCTGGGCCCAGCGCCGACCACGATCAGGTCGTAGACTTCGCCCTCATCGATTCCCGCATTCAGTCCGAAGCATTCGGCGACCTCGGCGTTGCTTGGGTTTCGAAGCACCAGTTCGCCGCGGCAGATCAACACCGGGATCTCCGTCACGCGAATGTCGAATTGATCGAGAAGGGCTTGCACATCCGGATCGCGCTCCACATCGATATAGGTGTGAGGATGGCCATTCCGAGACAGGAATTCGCGCAGCCGCAGCGTGTCGCTGGAGTGGTTGGATCCAATCAGCAGCGCATCGCCAACTTGGTGGCCGATGAGATAGGTGCGGCGCAGCAGAAACGCGCGCAAAAAAATCTCGCCGAGCGTAACGTCGGTCTGCAGGATGCGCCGCAGATTCGCCCGTCCGATTTCCAACAGCGAACTGGCCTCGAGCGCGCGGCACCGGACCAAACTGCGCCGCCCGGAGAGCAGGTTCACTTCGCCGGTGAACGACCCGCGGCGGGCGGTCCTGAGCACGGCCTCATCGTTGCCCGAAACACCGATGAGTTCGATGCTGCCGTCAAGTACAAGAAAGACGCCGTGGCTCTCGTCACCCTGATCGAAGATCGTCTCATTCGGCTGAACGTGCCGTTCTTCGCCGAAGGCCCGCAGACGTGCCATTTGCGCATCGTCCAAGACGGGGAACATCGCACTGTTTTCTTCAGGAGTTTCCAGCATGTTCAAACTTGCGCAAGCCCGCCATCGACGAAAAGTTCGGCACCGGTAATGAAGCTGCTGTCGCCAGAAGCGAGAAAGACGGCGGCGTGGGCTATTTCGTCCGCACGGCCGAGACGTCCCATGGGGACGGCCGCCGCAAAAGCCTCCTTGCGCTGCCTGCTCTGTTCCTCAGTTTGGCTGGGAGGGCTGAGCAGCGGAGTGTCGATGGGGCCAGGGCTGATCGCGTTCACCCGAATCTTGCGCGCCTTCAAATCCATGGTCCAGGTGCGGGCGAACGAGCGAACGGCGGCTTTGCTGGCGCTATAAACGCTGGTGGTAGGCAGACCTTTGGATCCGACGATGGATGCATTCAGCAGAATCGATCCGCCGCCGGCGAACAGAGGCAGCGCCTTCTGGACGGTGAAGAGCAGCGCTTTGACGTTGATGTCGAAAATCTTGTCGAAGTCTTCTTCACGGATCTCGCCCAGCGGAGCACGTGGCGTGGAGATTCCCGCATTGGCAAAAAGGACGTCGATGCGCCCTTTCTCGCGCTTCACCGTTTCGTACAGGCGGTCGAGATCCGCCAGGTTCGAGGCGTCTCCCTGAACGGCAGTGACATTCCTGCCAATTTCTGCGACAGCCGCATCCAGTTCGCTCTGGCGGCGGCCGGTGATAAAGACATACGCTCCTTCGGCGACGAACTGTCGGGCGGTTGCCAAGCCGATGCCGCTGCTGCCTCCGGTGATGACTGCGATTTTTCCTTCGAGTTTCCCCATGATGTTTTCCTTATTCGACTGTTCAGGCAGCGCGTTTGAACGAAAGAAGCTTGACCGTGAACACATACACGGGCTCGCCGTTCTGATTCACCGTGGTATTTTTCACGGTCACAAAGGCCTGATTGGGTTTCGAGCGCGACGGCACAATTTCAATGATCTCGCTTTCCACTTGCAGGGTATCGCCGGGCCGGGTGGGCCTGGGCCACGCGATCTCGCCGCCCACGCCGATGATGCCGTTCGCGAAGGGCAGGCCGTCGACCAATAAGCGCATGGCGACGGCCGCGGTGTGCCAGCCGCTGGCTGCGAGTCCCCGAAAGACGCTGGCCTGGGCAGCCGCTTCGTCCAGATGAAATGGCTGCGGATCGAATTCCGCCGCGAACGCCTTGATACGGCTTTCGTCCATGCGATAGGTGCCGGAGGTGAAGCGCTGGCCTACGCGCAAATCCTCCAGATACAGATGCCCCAAAGTTTGGCCCGCCTGATTCATCGCGCGTCAGTCTCTTATTATGCTGGATGCATGGAAGTACGCGTTGGATGCATCTCGTGAGGGAGGGCGGACACGGAAGGGCGCCGTTTCGCGCTAGTGGCCGGCGCGGGAGAGTTTGCGATAATATTCGGCGACCGAGTCCTGATAGCCGGCAGGCACCTTGGCCGGATCGGTGTTGCGGATCGTGCCGCCCTGGTGTCCATCCAACTGGCGCCGCAGTTGCAGCTCGAGCGCGTCCACGTTACTGAGGAGCTGCTGGTGCATCTGCTCAACCAAGGCGGGATTGCCGGGGAAACGCTTCGGATCGAGATTGCGCATTTGATCGATCAGGGCCTGCAACTGTTGTCGCGCCTCGGGATTATCCTGCACCACGGCGCGAACCTGGTTGAGAGTGTTCAATCCCTGGTCAATCTGGCGCTGGGTGTCGGCGGGGTTCGAACCTTGTTGGGGCGCTACGGCCCGTCCGGAGATGCGAGTATTTCCGGTGTCAATGCCACCCAGGACGTTGCCGTCGCGATTGGCTCCGCCGCCTAGGGGATTGCCTAGCGAACCAGCGTTGCGATTGCCGGTTGGGCCCGACTGCCCCGGTTGCGCAGACTGGCCATTTTGCGCTTGCTGACCTGGCTGGCCGACCTGACCCGATTGGCCGTTGCGATTGAGTTGGCCGGGCTGGAATTGTTGGCCGCCGAGGCGGCCGAACTGGTCGCGCAAACGGGATAGATCGTCCATAGCGCGGTTGAGGGCGGCGTCCTCAGAAGCCTGCTGAGCGCTGCCCAAGGCATGAGCCGCGTCGCCGACCTCGCGACCGAGCTTTTGCAGATCGCTAGTGAGGGCCGCTTCGGCTTGATCGGAGAACTCGCCGCTCCGCAGTTGATCGGAGCTGCGTTGCATGCGCGTGCCGAGATCGTTTTCATCCATGCCCTCGAGCGCGCTGCGCAATTTGGTGGAAGCCCCCGGTTGCGCGGGCGCAAGCTCGCGGGCCGCATCGCGCATTTGTTGGGTGAGACGCGCCAGGTCGTCGGACACGCGTTGGCGATCGTTCACCATCTTCTCGACTTCCTGAGGCGACGGGTAAGTCATCGGCTTGCCGGAGGAGCGAGCGGCGTTCTGCTGAGCCATTAAGTCGCGCACGCGATCCGCCTGCTGCTTTTGCCGCGCCGCCAACTGATCGGCCGTTTGGGCCATCGAGTTGAGGCGGCCGGAGGCGTCCTGCTGTTGCAAACCGCCGAGCGCATCGGTGGCTTGGCGCAAGCGGTCGGCGGCTCGCCTGGAATCGGCCGCGCTGGCGTTCTGGGATGCGGCGCGCTTCATATCATCGTTGGCCTGGCGCAGGCGCTCGAGAGCCTGTTGGGCGGCTGCCTGCTGATTTGATTGCGCGGAGCCGGATTGGCCGGAACTGGGCTGCCCCGAAGCTGATGCGCTCGAGCTGCTCTGTTGCCCTTGTTGTCCCGATTGACCTGGTTGCCCCGATTGCCCTTGTTGCCCCGAGCTCGACTGTCCCTGCTGGCCATTTTGAGCGAGTTGTTGCTCCATCTGTTGCTGGAGTTGCTGCGCCTCGCGTTGCAACATTTCCTGTTGCCACTTTTGCTCGGCGGTCTGGGCGCCGTTCCGCTGCTGCTGGGCCAGATCTTCCTGGCGCCGGGCGAGTTCGTCAAGCTTTTTCAGCGCATCGTCGATGTCCTTGGCTTTTTGTTCCTCGGTGGTCGCGCCGGATCGCGGGGTCTCGTACTGATTTTTCTGGGTATCGAGCTCAAGTTCGAAGAGCTGGGCTAAATCGCGAGCAGCTCCGCCCCCCCCACCGCCTCCACCTTGCGCTCCAAACGCAACTTGAATTTGACGGAACGTGGCTTCGGCGCGCAGCAGCGATTGCAGGGCCTTCTGCTCGTTGGGTATGGCATCCTTCCACTTCTGCTGCCGCAATTGTTGCGCGGCGGGCGCCATGGCCTGCGAGGCAGCAAGCATATCCTTCTCAAAGTCACCGATTGCTTTCACTGCGTCGGTCAACTCGCGCGCTTCCAAACGGCCGGAAAGCGTGACGGCCTGATCGCGCAAGGTGGATTGGGATTGAGACAGAAGCTTCGCGATGTCGGCGGCCTGCTGCGGCGTCGAGTTCTTGTCGCCCTGCTGTTTGAAAGTCTGGGAGATGATCTCCTTCTCGCGCTGCGAGATCTCCGCGGATGGATCGCCGCCACCACCACCGCCTCCGCCACCACCCGATGTTTGCGATTGGGAAAACTCGCGCTCAAACGGGTCGGCCTGGATGAACGTCATGTCGGTGTGAGATTCGGCGTTGCCGTCTTTGGCGGTGGCGTAGACGCTCACCAGATCGCCCGGAACGAGCTTGAAACTCTCGAGCGAGAGCGTGGCGGCTCCGTCGGCTTGCTTTGCACCCTTGTGCTTGAGCAGATCCACTGTAGTCTCGGGGCCGCCGTTGACCGAATAATGCAGCGTGACGCCATGCAGGCCGTAATCGCCGGTGGCCTTTGCGGCCACAGTTACCTCTTCGATGGGGCTGGCGTGGTAGTCATGACCAGGACGCGCCAACGAAATCTGAGGCGGGTTGGCTTTGCGGGCCTCGATGAAAAAATCCTCGCTGACGCGAACCGGCTGGCCCTGCTCGATGCCCGCGACGTGATAGACGCCGTCGCGATCCATCTTGACGACGCCGTGATAGACGCTGTTCCGGCCTCCGGGGAGTTGCTGTGAAGTGGTGAGTTGAATCTGTTGTCCGTTATCGAGCTGGATCTGGCTGCCGGGAAGCGGGCGGTCGGTGGAGATTTCGAGCTCTGCCTGGGTACCGATAACGGCGCGGAGATCGCCCCCGCGCTCCTCCACCTCGGGAGGCATGCCGGTCCAAGCAGGGTAATGATAGGTGACGCGGATCTGTTTCACCGACGGAAGATCGGTGACGCGAATGTTGAAGCGCTTGGACGTCATCGCTCCGGCGGTGACGTAATATTCGACGTTCTCGGGCAAGCCGGCAAAGAGAAATTCATAGCCGCCCGCGAAACTGCCCGCCGCTTTGGGCTGCATCGCAATCTCTTCCCACTTGGAGGAGCTTTGAAAGCGGGCATGCACTTTGACATTGGGCGCGCGCAGGCCGGTGGGGAGCGCAGAAACCATTTGATCGGCGTGGCGGCGAACGACGGCGTCGCCGGGAGTGACACGCAGATCGTAGAGCGCCGGCTTGTCGCGGTGCGGACCGGTCCACAGCAGCGATGCGCCGTAGCCGAGAAAGCCGGGGCCGGCGGCGATCATCCAGAGCAGGATCACAGATGCGCCGACGCCGGTGGCGAGCGAGATCCAGAGGCGGCGGTCGCTGACCAATTGCGCGGGCTCGGCGGATTGGGCGACGTCAAGTGTATCACCGGCGAGAAGCTCGATAAAAGGGTCGTGGCCATCGCGCTCGGTAAAAGTTGTGAGGCGCTGCTGGAATTGCGGAAATGCGGTTTCGGCGGTACCGATGGCCCGGCGGCGGGTCAAGCGGCGCAAGGGCAGCGCCAATCCGGAGGCAGCGGCGATGGCCAAAATCAAGATCAGCGCGAAGCGAGCGGCGGTGACGCTTCCATTCGAAAACGCGAGCGCGTTGGCGATGATGACCAGCACCAGCGTGGCCACCAACGCGCCGCCGGCGAGAATGGCGAATCCGCGCAGCACGGTGCTCCAGCGCAGACGTTGCTCGAGTTGCGCGATGTAGGCGTGAAGTTGTTCGCGGGCAGTCATTCAAGGTCCATCGGCGCGGCCAACGATGCTACTTGAAGCATATCGCACTGGCGGTCGCGTGGAGAGTTCGGCGGCCTAGCGTCTCGGAACTACTCGCTGCCGAATCCCGCTTTAAAGCAGGTCCGCACCGATTCCCAGTCCGCATCTGAGAGCCGGCCGATTAAGCGAACTTCCCGCTGTGGGAACGTGACCGGAAACAGCCTAAAGTACGACGCTGTGTGCAACCCCGCTTGCTTCCAATCAAGCAGCGCGCAATCGGTGGGGGCCAAAGGCTTCGGAGCCTGCGTCGTGATCAGACCCACTACGACGTCGGGCCGGTGTCGATGGTAGTCCTCGGTCGAGAGCACCGCAGCGGGGCGAGTCTTTGTCACTTGCGCGCCAGGAAACGCGCCGATGACAATATCGCCAGGCTTCAACGATCCTCGCGCTCCTGATCTTCGAAGCGCCGCAATGCCGCCGCTGTCGCTTCGGCGAGATCCTCGTCAGTCCAGGAGTCGGACCACTGGACAGTGCGCCCGCCCGCAAGATCGGCCAACTGGAGTGCCCAATCGAGCACCTTCCCAGCTTCATCCGGCGGGAGCGCCCGAACTACACTGATTAATGATTCTTCCTGCGGACTGAGCACCATGGTTTTATTGTATCCTCGCAAAGCAGAGGCAGGCGACGGACGGTGGTGAATTACGGCACCGGCAGCCCGACTTGCTTTCCAGACCGCCCCGATGTGTCATGGTGATAGCATGTCGTTCCAGCCTGACCGCCGATTTGAGTCAATGGAGGACGCTTGTGCGTTTCTCATAGGCGAGCAAGCGCGGCGACCGATTGATTGCCTTTGGACTGAGACTGGTTCTGGGCTGGTGGTTCCGCGCGAGGTTCCGAGATACCTGTTCAGAGGGGAGAACGGACGTTTTGACACGACCTTAAGCAGCATGCACAGATCTGAGACGTTCGCCCTCAGGGATGGACGGCGGCTCCCGGTTTCTGATCTTAGGACGCTCCAGCGGCTGATTCCATGTTTGGCTCATCACTTCGTTCGGAACAAAACTTATTCTCTCAACGAGCATCTTGCTTACGGTCTGCTGCAACACTACGGCTTGCCGACAACGGTCATTGATTTTACTGGAGACCTCACGAACGCCTTCGCTTTTGCAGCCTCCGGGGATGATACGGTCGGACGGGTAGCCGTTCTGATTATGCCCAAGTGTTTAGAACGAGTTATTGACTTTACCGATCACCCCTGGGCTGAGCGAGCTCAGCGGCAGGCAGCCTTCGGGCTGGTCCCGCCAGATGAACTAATCGACCTGAAATCTGAGGCTGCGCGATCGCAGCTCGACATCCGCTGGTATGAGTTCCCGGTTTCTCCTTCCGACCGGGACTGCCTGCGTAGCACGTGCCAGGAACTCCTGCGATGGACCGACGATCCGAGTGCTGGCTTCCTGCGATTTCACCTCACTGAATTTGTTGAGGCTCATGGGAAGCTATCGCCTGAATTGACGGACTGGCTGCTTAATCGGGTACCGATTGCCCCCTATTTCTTCATGGCCGAAAGCTTTGAAGGAAGGGACGTTGTGGTGTACTTCCGCAGCGCGAAAGATCTCCCGATTTACAATGAGAGTCTGGAGCGTGAGCGCTCGCAACGATATTGGTCGTCTGCCCACCCCGAATGTTTTAGTGGGCTCGCTCTAAAGGCCTTCTCCTGGAGGCCGGCGGGGGATATCACGTATGACCCTCGCACTTATCACGCCGATCAGGCTGATTGACGGCTTGTCGCCTTGGAAGCGCCCGGAGATCAGAGCGGGTAGATGGGCCGGGGGCCGTTCAGAGCGAGGCGCTGGCGCCGCGAGCGGGCGGCTGCATGTAGAAGCGCACATATTCAATGTGGCGTGACTCGGTAAGGTGCATCAGGCGCTGGGAGAAGGCCTCGACCTGGTCTTTTGAAAAAACGAAGCCATGATCGGCGGGCTCCCACGGAATTCCATTGTGTTTGTGGAGTTCGAGGAGGGCGGCGGCGTCCTTGAGGTCGCGCCGTTCGCGCTCGACGCGGTCGGCTTGGATTTCGCGGAGCTGGTCCACGGTCTTTTGGAACTGACGGGAGAGCCGCTGGTAGTGCAGGCCGAGAGTGGCGAGGGCGCGGTGGGCGTCGACGATGTCAAAGTCGATAGCGGCTTGATCGGTGGGCGGGTTGCCGGCGCGGTCGAGGAGGGCGGCCTCGAGCGACGGAATGCGGTTAAGGCGCCAGGCGGTGTCAGCGAGTTCCTGGGTGAGCTGGGTTTCGGTGGGCGTCGCCGGTTGATATTCGTCGAAGAATTGGCGGCAGTGACGCTGGTAGGCGGCAGGGTCCTCGGTGGCGAGGACGGGCGACCAGCTGGTCAGGCCGTGGGTGTGGGCGTTCATGGAAGAAGGCTGTTTGCCGGCGTCGGTACGGGGTTCCGTTGAGCGATCGGGGGTGGGGGATTTGGGATTGGGGATTGGGGTGGGGATCGGGTTTGTCATATGGAAGCCTCCACTGCGGTTTTGGCACGGACGAATGGCGATTTTGCACGTCCAGCGGTGGAAGCTGTTGCGTGGGCGGGGAAGATTGATGAGGAAGTGGTGTGACCCTCGATAAACCTCATTTAAGGTATTTGTCCGGCAGCGTCAGGCCGGGCCGTTCTTCGTCCCACACAATGCTGGCAACCCAGAAGCGGCCCTGGGCATGCACGATCTGGATCGAGTTGACGCCTCGCGCGAATGGCTGCTCGTCGTGCTCCCCGTGCCGGCTCTCGTAGGTGCTCCACACGTGCACCAGGCTGCCGAACTCCTCCATGCGATTCGCGATGCCGTGTTCGAAGAACCCGTGCGTCTTGAAGTATGGGTCGTCGCGTTGGACATACATATCGGGGCTCAGGAAAACGGCATCTTCTTTGCGCTCGGGGTCAGCGCCCTTGGCCGGGACGCCGGCGCGAAACACGCCGAGTCGCCCATCGGGCAGAAACAACGAGCGGAATCGATCCCAGTCGCGAGCCTTGCCCGCCGGCCCGGAGATCACGTCGTAGAGCGACGCCAGGAGATGATCCACCGTGTCCACATCGCTGGGTTTCCTTGCCGCAGGCCAGCTCGGGTGACCCGCGATTGATCCCACTAGGGGAGGTTGCGCGCCGGCGGTCAGCGCAACGCTCGCCAACAACATGCCCAGTGAGAGGCACCGGTTAAGATTCATGAAATTGTCTCCTTCCGGCCTGGGCAACCCCGGCCGTGACCGGCGTGAATGGCATTGAACATACGAGAGACCCTCTACGTATACTCATTATGCTGCTATCGGCACACATCGTCGCAGGCGGACTGGCGATAGTCCTGGGCGGTGTCGCGCTGGCGGCCTCAAAAGGTGCCACGCTGCACCAGCGAAGCGGCCTGCTGTTCGTCTATGCGATGCTCACGATGGGAATCAGCGGTTCGATCCTGGCGCTGCGCCAGAGTCTGACGAACTCGAATGTGTTGGGCGGGTTCATCGCGGCGTACTTCGTGATCACTGCACTGACTACTGTTCGTCCTGTCTCTCTCTTGACCCGGCGGCTCAATCTGGCGGCTCTCGTGGTGGTGATCGCGCTCTCGCTCATCGAGATCGGTATGGGGTTCACGGCGTTCGCCAGTCCCGACGGCACAATCGGCGGCGCTCCGTTTTTTATGCTGTTCTTTCTCGCTACCGTCACGACATTGGCCGCCGCCGGCGATATTCGCATGATGCGGTCGGGAGCATTGCGAGCGGCTCCTCGGCTCAGGCGGCACCTGTGGCGCATGTGCTTCGCGCTGTTTATCGCGGCCGGATCGTTTTTTTCGGTCCGTTCGCGCGTCGCAAAGATCCTTCCCGAGCCATTTACGACCCCAATGATGCGCGCGCTCCCCGTAGCGTTGTTGTTTGCGGCGATGTTCTATTGGCTATGGCGTGTTCGCACGCGGCGCGAGTTAGCGCAGGCGCGATAAACACAGTGGAACGGTTTATTCCTCGCGCTGCGTACCAAGGTAGCGGCTGGCCAGAGCCGATTCGGCAAGGGTGGAGGCGAGCACCAGCAGCATGACGTACCACCAGAAGCTTTCCGGCGTCTTGCCGGGCGGAGGTCCCGACGCCGAAGCAACTTGTGGAGATTCGCCGCCTTTGTTGCCTCGCCAGAGCGCCAAGACATCCTCGGGGATAACTTCGAGGTTCGATTCTTTGGGATCGGGGTTGACGCCGACTTCGTCCTGGCGGCCGTTGGCGAGGCGGAGCTGATAATAGCCGGCCTCGGTGAGTTGGAGCGATTGCGCGGAGGCGGCCTCGTTCAAAGTGAGCAGGCGCTTGCCGTCGGGGTCGGTGACCTCAACGCTCTGGCCTTGCTCTCTTGAATTGCGCAGATCGAGGTAGGCATCCACGGTGCGCGCGCCGCCCTGACGCTCGCTGCCCGCGAGATAGCGGGCGGTCTGCTCGATGAACGGGACAAAGGCGGGATTGAGCGGGAAATCGTTAGTGAGGTTGTCGAGACCGGAGGTGAGCAGCACCACGCGGCCCTCGCCGATGCGTTTCTCGAGCAACAGCGGCGTCTGATCGGCTAAGCGAACGATCACACGGGCGTTGCCGGGATCGACATCGAGAGCGTAGAAGAACTTCACGCCCGGCCAGCCGGCGGCCTTGGCCACGGCCGGGTAGGACGAATCGCTGGAGCCGACCGCCGTGTAGCGATCGGGAACGCGGCTGTAGTCGCGCGTCTCGATGATGTGCGCGCCGAAAATCGGGATCTGCGAACGGCCCCCGGCGGAGGTACCCACGGCGATGAAGAGACTGCCACCGGAGCGCACGTACTGGGTGAGCGAGTTTTCGAGCAGCGACGGCAGCGAATTGAGGTCGGAGAGAACGATGAATGCGTAGTTGGACGGCTTGCGGTCGGCGGCTTCGTTGACGTTGATCGATTCGAGAGTGAAGGCCGATTGCGCAGCCGACGAAAGCGCGGCGCCGACGTAGAGCGGCGAACGGTTGTCGCCGTAATTATGAATCAGCAGCGCCTTTTGCGGGTCGGAACGCTGGACGGCAAAGCGGCGGAGGTCGTCGGCGGGTAATGCGTCGGCGGCATCGATCTTGACCTCGCAGCGGCTGAAGCCGTAGGGCACTTCAAGCGCGGGAAAATCGACCGTGGCGCGTCCGTTGGCAGGCACGGCGACGGTCTTGGTGGCGGTGGTCTTGCCGTTCACCACCAGCGACACGGTGCGGTTGGCGGCGAGCGTGCCGAAGCCCGCGATCACGGCTTGCACGCGAACCAGCTTGGCGTCTTTGCCCCAGACTTGTCCCGGGGCTTCCACCGATTCGACGGTCCAATTGGGCTGGGCGATCGAGACCACCGCATGCGTCACCAGCGTGACGTTCGAGGGCAGCGCCAGGTCGGAGAAGGTGGCGGCAAGATTGCCGCGCTGCATGTCGCTGAACAGATGAAGTTCGACGGGAGTGTGGAGCGATTCGGCCATAGCACGCACGGCGCGCGCCAGCTCACCGAAGTTACCGTGGCCATCGCCGGGCGGGATGGCTTGCACAGCGGCACGCAGCGCCGATTGGTCTTCTATGGGTTGCGTCATCATCCGCAACTGGGAGCCAAACGCCGCCACCTGCGCTCGAGCGGCGCCCTTTCCAGACAGCGCGCGAACGGCTGCGCCCTTGGCGTCGGCGAGCCGGGTGCCGGCGCGCATGCTGAAGGAGTTGTCGATCACGAGCAGCACCAGCCGGTTGCTGGCAAGAACGGCCGTGTCGCGATTGATGAAGGGATTCGCGAAGGCGAGAATCAATAGCAATAGCCAGAGCAACCGCAGCGACAACAGCAGGAGATAATTGAGCCGGCGATGACGGCTGGAGGCCTGTGTGCGCGCCTCGAAGAACATCAAAGAGGGCACCGGCTTTGCGGTGGATTTCAGCTTCTTCAACAGGTGCAGGTAGAGCGGGAGCGTGAAGCCAGCTAGAGCGACCAGGAACCAGGGCGCGAAGAGTCCCACGTCAAACAATCCCCCACTTGCGGCGCAGCCACCACTCGGAAAAGCGAAGCAGCAGCAACACCAGGAAGACCAGCGGCAGATCCCACAGGTCCCTGGTCTCGCGCATGGTCACGCCCGCCTCAGAAAATGGAATGGCGGCGGCGAGTTTGCCGAGGTCGGCGGGCTTCCAATATTGGCCGCCGGTTTGGGAGGCGAGGCGTTCCAGCAGCTCGCGGTTCTGTTCGGTGTGAAAATTCTCGGCGACGCCGTCCATGCGCTGAAACGTTAAGACGTCGCGGCCTAATTCCGTTGCGTTCCGCACGGCCGTCACCTCGGTCAGGTAGGCGCCAGTTTTGGGAGCGGACCAGGCGGCTTGGAATTGGCCGGGATTATCGGGCACCGGTGTCATCTCGACCAAAGCGCTGACGCCGCTCGGGCCCAGGATGTGAGCTTCCACCTTGGCATCTGGCGCGGGGTTGAACTCGCGATCGCGAACATCGGCGGTCAGAGTGACCGCGCCGTTGTCGAGCAGCACCTGAGCGGGAACGGACGCTGTTACGTGCCCAGGCGTATCGGAAACCAGCCAGCGCAGCAGCTGCTGCCAGAACAGATCGTGAGCAGTGTCGCCCAGCGGTGAACTCATCTGCCAGCGCCAACTGCCTCCGGTGGCCATGATCGCGGTACGGCCACGGCCGAAGTTTTCCGTGATCAGCAACGGCAACTTGCGGCCTTCGGGCGTAATCATGTTGGCGAGAACGGCCGCGCCCGGCTTGGGAGCGCCGGGATCTTCGTAGTCCATCAGGTAGGGCAGCTTCTTCCACTTGGCGGCGTTGGCGGCGGGGTCGTCGACCAGGCGAGTAATAATGCTATCCATGCCAGAGGGCGCGAGTTCGGCCGTTGTGTGTGTGGTACCGTTCCGGGGATCGGCCTCGCGATGAAAGGTGTTCGGCTGGGTTGGCAACGTGGTGGGGAACAGGTCGGTCAGTTTCGTGGCGTTCCATCCGCCATCGGCGAGCGAGAACTGGCCGCCGAGCAGCAGCAGTCCGCCACCGCGGCGATCCACAAACTCGCGGATTAATTCCTGCTGGCCGGGGGTGAAATAGCCCGCTTCGACCGACCCGATGATCAGTCCCTGGTAGGCAAAAAGATCTTCGGGACGAGAAGGAAAGCCCGAGGCAAGCTCCTTAGGATCGGAAATTCCCTGGCGGTAGATTTTGTTTTCGCTGGTGCGGACCATGGAGGCGATCTGCACCAGGCGATCGTCCTCTTCGGCCTGGCGGATAAATTTAAACTCCCAACGCGGCTCACCCTCTATATAAAGGATGCGGCGCGGCTGGGAGCCGACGTTCACAACGCGGGTCAAGGCGTTGTTGGCGGTGTTCTCTTCGCCTGGTAGCGGACCCGCCGCGATCTGGAGAGTTCGCGCACCAGCGCCGCCGATATCGAACATCAACGTTTCGGCCTGGAGATTGCCGTCCGGTCCCAGGCTGATGGTGCGAGCCGCGAGGGCTTTGGCTTGGGTGGTGCTGACGTCGCGCACGGTCACGTTGACCTTGGCGCCGGCGTATCCGCGTTGGTGCAAGGTGATCTTGGCAGCGAGGCGCGAGTCGGCCAAGGCGCGGGGAGCAATCTCAACGTCATCCATCTCCACGTCATGCGCGGCGCGTTCGCGCCCGAAGCCCACGGTGTGAACGGGAATGTGACGAGCGCGCAGCGCGTTGATGGCGTCCGCGCTAATGCCGCCGGTGTTGTCGTCGCCATCCGAGAGCAGCACGACTGCGCCGATGGGCAGGTCTGAAGTCTCCTCGCTCAAATGCTTGAGGCTGTCGCCGATGCGAGTGGAGGGGGCGTTGGGTCGCAGATCGTTGAGATTATCGATGCGGGCGGGCACGTCGTCCACGCGGTACAGTCGCGTTTGAAATCTGCGGTTGAGGCTGGCCAGGACGCCGTTCTGAAGCGCCTTGACGGCTTGGGCCTGGCGCGTGGAACCGTCCTCGGATAGGGCCATGCTGCGCGAGTCGTCCACCAGCACCGCGATGATGTTTTGTTGCGGCTTCAACTCGGCGACGGTGATGGCCGGCTGCCACAGCAGGACCAAAATCAACGCGGCCAGCAGCGTCTGCAGGCTCCAGATTACCCAGACTCGCCAGCCGCGCATGATGGGTGCGGCTTGCGACAGACGCGTGCGGATCAGCCAAGCGAGACCGGCGGCCGCGGCCAGGATCGCTAGCACGAGTATCCACTTTGGCCATGCTCCCAAAAGGGCGAATTGGCCGCGTGCATACACCGAACGCGGATATTTGAGAAAGAATTCGAACACGGGAGCTTCCGAGGACTGTGGGAAGAGGTGCTTAATGAGTCATCGAGTAGGTAATGTAGTTGAGCACGATGCGAAAAGCAAGTCCGGAAAACTTCTCGGGGTACTCGGGGCTGTCGGCCCACTCCCAGGCGTCGCCGAGATGCATGTTGGCGCAGATGGCCACCATGATACGTCCGTGCTCGTTACGGATGGCGCGCCATTTGGGCACGTAGCCGTCCTTCTCATAGGTGCGGCCCGTGTTGACGTAGACCTCGCTCGGGATCTGAAACTTTTCGTTGATGTCGTATAGGACGTGGTAGATTTCGTCCTGGTCCTTGAGATCCTCGACGGGCCGATCAGGCAACACCTGGCGCATGCCGGCCATGAAACGCTGCCAGTCGTCGGTGCCGTGGAAATCATCCACCATCAGGAAGCCGCCCTTCAAAAGATAATCGTGCAGTCGCTTGGCCTCCTGGTCCGTGAAGGTCCAAGTGTTCACGTCGACGGCGTAGATCCAAGGATAGTCGAAGAGATGGTCGCTATCGAGGTCGGCGACGTTGAGCGGCGAGGGCGAGTTGATGCGGGTGAGGCGGCGCAGAGCAATCAGGCAATCGTTGTCGGCCTTGGGATAATCGCGGGACCAACCGCCGCCAAAGAAGCGAAAGCCGCGGGCGCCTCCGGTGGAGGTGTACTGGAGCCGGCTCCAATAAAATTCGGAGGGTACGTTCGGTCCGGAGGAGTAGTCGTAACCGTATCGACGGCCGTAGCCCTGACCGCCTCCGAATTGCATCGCGTAGAGACTGAGGCTGAGGAAAAGCAGGAGGGGCCGCGCGAGCTTCATGGGTGATTGCCTCGGACTCGATTAAAGCGTAGCAGAAGCGGAAAGGGGGCGGCGCAGGGTCGGCAACCACGTGTGGACTTCAGGCTGCAGAATCATCCATCGCAGGCTGCGCGGGCTAGGGATGGAGACCCGCAGCCCGAGTCCGAGCGGCGTGCCACGTAGACGGGACGGCATCGCGTAGGCCAGTGTGTGCTCGATATATGAGAGAGTTAGTCTTGCGCACCGTTCACGCCTTTGTCGATGAAATAGTCGACCTCGCGGCGAGCGAAAAAGGTTCCGTTGCAACCCTCCTTCGAAAATGTTTGGTTTTGGCCGATACTCTGAGAAATAACCAGTTGAAGGCCTGGGCCGAGAACGAACTGCTGGGGTACGAGCGAAATCATGCCGACTTGCCGGAGTACAGGAAGGTTCCGGCTATAGCGAAAGGACTATTCATCGCTCCCCGTGGGGGAGCCATAAACGAGCAGCCGATACCATCAGTAATGCTCGAGCTAAGAAACGATTTGGGGGCTGTAAGCGACGACGTCACGCGACTATCGATGAGCGCCATTGATCGCAATGTCGTCGTCAATATTTTCGGAGACAGCAACGTAATTGCTTCCAAAGATTTCGCACAGGTCAACCGTATCGAAATAGAAAGAGCTGACTGGGCCAGTTTGGCTGAAGCGCTGAGAACGCTCGGTGTGCCAAGTTCGGAAATCTCGGAACTGAAGTCCGCCGTTGATGATGATGCCAAGAGCGCCAAGGTTGCGCCGGTTTCTGAAGGGCGTACCTCAAAATGGCTTAAGCGCTTCGCCACAGACGCCGGCAAGTGGGAACTGAAAACCGGGGTTGAGGTCGGGAAGAAAATAGTAACGAAATGGCTAGAAGAGTACTTTGGAATCGGCAGCTAACGGCCGCCCACTCGATGCGCGAGCAGACATCCTACAGCTCCGCTCGCTACCTCCTTCCTAAATCTCAACTTCGAAGTAGCTGCCCGGCGTTGCCGCGTCCACAGCAGCGGCAATCTCTTCGACGTGCAGTTTCACAACCGGCCATCGCGGAGTGCTCAACACCACGAGAGCTATGTGCCGGCCTTGAAGGTTCTGCTGATAGCGGATATTCTTGTCAGCCGTAAGAAGCAGATCGAACCCAGCCTCCTCGGCCACGGTCAACAGGTCGCTGTTGCTGAGAGTATCCCATCCCCGGTCTTTAGCTTTGGTAATTGTATGGCCCGCGAGAAAAGCGCTTAGCGGCGCTGGCGTGCCGTGATCAAACAGGACGCGCATCGAGCGAACTTAGCGAACGGTCTTCACGAGCGGGCGGACTCGGCGGGTCCAGACTGCGAGCCGCAAACTCCAGCACGGCGATGATCTGCTCCCGCGTAACGTCGAACCATTCCATAATCTCGTCTACCGTGGCTCCGGCTTCGAGGTTTTCGAACACCGCGGACACGGGCATGCGAGTGTCCTTAAATACCCATGCGCCGCTTAATCTGCCCGGCACGCTCTCCACGGCGGGGCACTGCGACCAGTCGAGAGTTCCCATGTTGTTGCCCTCGTTTCATCGTATCCTTATTCGGAGCCGCTCGCCTTGACACTTGGCGTCCCTAAAGCACTAAGATTTAAAGGACACCGGAGGAGGAACACAGGCACATGCCAAGTCGAGCATGCTTGCACTATGCAGCGGCTACGATGATCCTAGCCGCGGCGCCATCGGCTCTGTTTGCGCAGTGGCTGGATTACCCGACACCCGCGGTGCCGCGCACGCCCGACGGCAAGCCAAACCTCTCCGCACCAGCGCCGCGCAGCGCCGACGGGAAGCCGGATCTTTCGGGAATGTGGGGATGGACGACCATGGGTCCGGCCTGCGGCGCGCGCTGCACGGACTTACAAATAGGGTGGGAGTTTCTGAACATCGCTCACAACTTCAAGGGGAACTTGCCGTATCAACCCTGGGCCGCCGAGCTGGTCAAGAAACGCAAAGAAGACAAAGCGAAAGACGATCCCAACGTTCGCTGCATGCCACGCGGCGCTCTAAGAATTTGGACGGACGACTATTACAAAAGGATCTACGAAGTTCCGGATCGTGTGTTAATTCTGACCGAACGCAACATGCAGTATCGCCAGATTTTCACCGATGGGCGGCCGTTGCCCGTGGATCCGAACCCAACCTGGAACGGCTACTCGACGGCGAAGTGGGAAGGCGACGCGCTGGTGGTCCACAGCATCGGTTTCCGTGACGATCTATGGCTCGATTCCGACGGAAACCCTCTGACCAACGCCGCCAAAGTGACCGAGAAAATCCGGCGGCCGAATTACGGAACTCTGGAGATCGAAATCACGGTGGACGATCCGATGGCATACACCGCGCCGTGGACGGTAAAGCTCACGCAGCCCATCGTCATGGATAGCGAGCTGCTGGATTATTATTGCCTGGAGAACGAGAAGGACTTTAAGCACATGGTGGGCAAATAAGCTGGCGCATGAAGGAGAGTTGAGAAATGCCCGAGCGAGATACCACGCAAACGCGGCGCCATCTGCTGCAGAAAACCGCCTGGGCGGCGGCCTCGGCCGCGCTCATGGACGCCAAGTCCGGCGCGCAAATCGCGGCTGCTGCCAGTGAACAGCCGTCCTGCATGCGCTTCTTTCCCTCCGGTTTCCGCAACGAACGAGTTAAAACTTCCGGGGCTGAGATCAACACGGTGATTGGCGGCTCAGGCCCGCCCGTGCTGCTGTTTCACGGAGCGCCGCAGTCGGTAATCACCTGGCGTTTGATCGCGCCCGATCTGGCCAAGGATTTCACGCTGGTGATGTGCGATTTGCGCGGTTACGGCGACTCCAGCAAGCCCGAAGACCAGCCGCATCACGCCAGCCAGTCGAAGCGGCCAATGGCGCTGGACGGCGTGGAAGTGATGGAACACTTCGGCTACCGGCAGTTTTCGATGGTCGGCCACGATCGCGGCGGGCGGGTGGGCCGCCGGATGGCGCTGGATCATCCGGACCGCGTGCAAAAGCTGGTCGTGATGGACATCGTGCCGGCGCATTATCTCTATTCGCACGTCACCATCGATTTTGTACAGGCCTATTTTCACTGGTTCAATTATCTGCGTCCGGCGCCGGGTCCGGAGAACGAGCTCAAGGCGTTCAACGATGCCGCGCTCGCGCGAAGCACTGACGACGTGCAGCGCGAATATCTGCGCAACACCACCAATCCGCTCTGCATACATGGCATGTGTGAGGATTATCGGGCCTCGGCGTCTATCGATCTGGACATTGACTCGGCGGACATCAAGGCCGGCAAAAAGATCCAGTGCCCGTTGTCGACGCTCTGGGCGGCGAATGGCGCAATGGGCAAATTATATGACGTGCTCGCGATCTGGAAGGACGAGGGCGTGAACGTCACCGGCAAAGGACTGCCAGGCAACCACTCGCTACAGGAGAGCGCGCCCAAGGAGACGCTGGCGGAATTACAGAAAGTTCTCCGCGCCTGATCGTTCTGGTTTTCGATATTTCTCATGCAGCGACGCGATTTTCTCAAGCTGGCCGGCCTCGCCGCCGCCACCAATCGACTGGGCGCCCAGACGTCCTTTCTAGCGCCCACCGGCCCGCAAGACATTGCCAAGACCGATTTCACCTTGCAGATCGCTCCGATCACGGTCGAATTGGCGCCCAATCGCATCGTCAGCACCATCGGGTACAACGGCACTTCGCCGGGGCCGCGGCTACGGATGAAGGAAGGGGTGCCCGTAACCGTAAACGTGGTGAATGACACCGACGTTCCCGAGTTTGTGCATTTTCATGGATTGCTCATTCCTTCCGATGTCGACGGATCGGAGGAAGAAGGCACTCCGGTGGTGCCTCCGCACGGAAGCCGCCGCTATCAGTTCACGCCAACGCCGACCGGCACGCGCTGGTATCACACTCACACCATGTCGATGGACGACCTGCACCGCGGCAGCTTTACGGGAATGTTCGGCTTTCTGATCGTGGAGGGGGCGAATAATCCAGGTAACTTCGACCAGGAACACTATCTCGCGCTGCGGGATTGGGAGCCGTATTTCACCAACCAATCGATGGATAACGACGATCTGGATCCGGTAGGGGCGCAACCGGAAAAGCCCACGGTGTTGGATACGCGGCCAGTCGGCATGGAGGTAGCGGCCGATATTTTTTCCATCAACGACAAGGCGCTGGGCGCAGGCGAGCCGATCCGCGTGAATCCCGGGCAACGCGTGCTGTTTCATTTTCTGAACGCCAGCGCTATTGAGAACCGCCACTTGGCGCTTCCCGGCCACAAATTCAACGTCATCGCCCTGGATGGGAATCTCGTGCCCACGCCAGCATCCGTAGACGTTTTGATGCTGGGGCCGGGCGAGCGCGTTGATGCCTGGGTGGAGATGAATCAGCCGGGCGTTTGGATTCTGGGCGCACCCGAGGACCCGGTGCGTGAAGGCGGGCTCGGCATCGTCATCGAATACGCCAATCAGCACCGCACTCCGCAGTGGACGCCGGCGCCGAAGTCGGTTTGGGACTATACGATCTTCGGTAAACAGCCTTCGCAGCCCGCGCCTACCGAGCGATTGGACATGGTGTTTGAAAAGGTGCCGCGAGGCGCAGGCAAGTTCAACAGCTTCACGGTAAACGGCAAGTCTTATCCGCACGACCAGGAGTTTCTACTCAAGCAGGGCGCGCGCTACCGGCTGACGTTTCATAACCGCACCGACGATGCGCATCCGTTGCACGTGCATCGGCACCAACTGGAGATCGCCGAAATTTATGGCAAAGCCACCGCGGGTGTAATCAAGGACACGGTGGTGGTGCCCACCTACGGGCGCGCCAGCGTGGACTTCACAGCCGACCAGCCGGGACCTACGTTATTTCACTGTCATATTCAGCAGCACATGGACTACGGCTTTAAGGCCCTGTTGCGCTATTCGTAGGAATGCCGCGCTCGCTGGAATAGCTGAAACATTTTTCGAGTTTGGCGAGTCCAAACGTTGTACGTCTGTGGCTCCGAAGTTCCGCCGAACCCCGTCGTTACTCCACGCAGGACGTTTGGAATACCGACCCATTCAGCCCTTCGAAGGAAGCTTATGACTAGTAGCGATCTTTTTAATCCACCAGGCTATGACGAAGTGGTTTGCCCCAAATGCCACTGGGCGTGTGCCTATCGTGCCAGGTATCGAGAGAACCTCGACTTTCTGGCGGCGCTGTTTTTCTTGGCTCCCTTCCGCTGCCGCTCGTGCGGCCGGAGACATTACCGTCTGTCATTCGTAGTCGGAGTTCGCGGTCCGTCTAGCGCTGCAGCAACTCGAGAAGCGCGGACGACACCGTTTCCGGCTTCTCCCGCGGCAGGAAGTGCCCGGCGCCCGGAATAACGCGGCGGGCGACCAATGCCGGGAACACCGCGTGCTCGGGCGGCGTCACATCCGACGCGGGGCGCGCCAGCGGATCGTTCGCTCCATACAGAAGGATCGACGGCGCGGCGATTTTAGGGCGCTGCGCGAGTTGTTGCTCCATCTGAAGAAAGCGCTCTTCGCCGGGCGCGTTCCCGTTGCGGTGGCGGTAGGAGTGAATCACCACGTCGACGAAATCGGGATTGTCGAACGATGGCGCGGTTCGATTGTAGGTCTCGTCGCTGAAGCGCCAGCCGGGCGACCAAGTCTGCCAGAGCAGCTTGCATAAGCTGCGCCGATTGGCAGCCAGTCCCGCGCGCCCGCGCTCCGTATTGAAGTACCACTGATACCAGAGCTCGCGTTCCACTTCTGGCGGCGCCGGCTGCTGCGGAGCGAAGACGTTCTGGATGGTGTAGCCGCCGATGATGACTGTCGCGCGTACGCGATCGGGATGCAGAGCCGCGACGATGGCTGCAGCGCGTCCGCCCCAATCGTACCCGGCGAGCGCCATCTGCCTGAGCGAGAGCGCGTCGGCAAAATCGATCAGATCCTGGCCGATGGCAGCCTGCTCGGCCATGCGAGGGGCAGCCGGATCGCGGAATCGCGTGGGCCCGTAACCGCGCAGATACGGGACCAGCACGCGGTAGCCGGCCGTGCCGAGCGGCGGAGTGACTTCGTCGAAGGCATGAACGTCGTCGGGAAAACCGTGCAGCAGGACGATGGGAAAACCATTCGCTTCGCCGGACTCTTCGTATGCGATGTTGAGAACCGGCGTCTGAACCGATCGGGTGGTTGATTGTCCTTGAGCCATGTTCGCGATGGTTGCCAGAAGGAAGGCTCTGCGATTCACGTTAGCGTGTTTCCATGAGCTGCAAGTAAAAGTTGTTGGGATCGCGGAAAATGATTACGCGCTGGCCTTGCGGCAACGTCACTGGCGCGCCACCGGTGGTGATCACGGACCATCCCGCGCTCTTCATAGACGCGCTCAGAGCGCCGATATCCCGCACGAAAACGCGCAGCATCCCCTGGCCAGGCGCGGGGAACGGCACGCCGCGGGCATCGCCGGATTTCGCTTTCTTGAATCGGATTCGGTCCTCTTTCAATCCAAGCAGCCTGCCGTAAAGCTCCGTCGTCTGGCCGATGTCGTTGACACTGACGGTTAGATTCGCTCCCGGATTTTCCGACCGCTCCAGTTCGACCGGGAATCCGTCGGGATCGCGCAGGGATTTCGGATCGTCCGATCGGCGCAGGACCAACGTAGCGACGCCCGGTCCAACAATTGGTTCGCCTTTCGGCTTTCGCGCCTCGCCCCACTGCACAAGTTCGATCCCCATCGGCGATCCGGGGATCTTCATAACCGCGGCGCGAAATTGTTTGCCTGGCACTCCGTATAAATTCGCCACTGCTGGATTGTCGGTGAACTTGTGCTCGCCGGCTGGTCCCGCGAGTTCCAGACCCAGGGTGTCATGATAAAACGCGAGCGATAGGTCCAAGTCCGAAACGATGTGCAGGAATGGACCTACGCCAACCACCGGGCTGTCAGGCGCGGCAGTCTGGGCGAACATCACAACCACCGCGAACAATGCGGGTGTCAACCGGGCGAGAGTTCTCATCGCCTATGCAGTATAACGGAAGGGTTGCTGGAAAGCTGGAGGTGGAAATTGAAGAAAACCCCAAGTTTCATAGTTGGCATGTTCGTGGGGTGCGGCATGTTCGTGGGGTGCATGCCCCTTGCCGCGCAAGTGACCGCGATCAAAGCTGGCAGCCTCATCGATCCCGATACGGGCACGGTACTCACCGATCAGTTGATCCTCATCCGCGCAAACAAAGTTGAAGCGGTCGGCCGAGGACTGGCAATTCCCTCTGGCGCCGCCATCATCGATCTTTCGAACATGACGGTGCTGCCGGGCCTGATCGACTGCCATACGCACCTCGCGGATGGCGCGCATGGAGGCGGCGACCCGATTTCTCAATTGACGAAGAGCGCTTCGCGGGTTGTCCTGGAATCGGTGCCCAACGCGCGCGTGACGCTGGAGGCCGGATTCACAACCGTCCGCGATGTCGGTGTGTACCGGGCGTTGAACGACGTGGCGCTACGCGATGCGATCAACCGCGGCGATATCGTCGGGCCTCGCATGTTTGTGGCGGGAGCTTATATCACCATCACCGGCGGCGCTGGCGCGATGACCGGCTATGCGCCTGACATTCAACTACCCTGGGATTTTCATTACGGAGAAGCCAATAGCCCCTGGGAGGTTCGGCAGAAAGTTCGCTTGCTGGCGCACGACGGCGCCGACCATATCAAGATCCTTTCTTCGGGCGCGGTCCTGACCCATGGCAGCAATCCCAAATCGCAGGAGTTCACGCTCGAAGAGTTGCAGGCCGCGGTAGACGAAGCCAGCCATTTCGGTCTGCGAGTGGAATCCCACGCGCATTCGCCGGATGGGATCAAGAATGCCATTCGAGCCGGAGTGGCATCGGTGGAGCATGCCACCATGATCGACGACGAGGGCCTGGCCCTGGCCAAGCAGCGCGGCACTTATCTCGACATGGACATTTACGACGAGGAGTGCATTCAAGAAGACGGCAAAAACGGGAAAACCCCGCAGGATTTCCTGGAGCACGACCGGCAGCTCGGACAACTTCAACGCGACAATTTTCGGAAAGCAGTTCAGGCCGGCCTGAAGATGTCCTTCGGGACCGACGCAGGGGTGTGCGCCTACGGCGAGAATGCCAAGCAGTTCGTTTGGATGGTGAAGTATGGAATGACGCCCATGCAGGCCATCCAGTCGGCCACGTCGGCCGCGGCCGATCTGCTGGGACGCAGTAACGAACTGGGGTCCATCAAGCCGGGTAAGTACGCGGACTTGATTGCAGTTTCCGGCGACCCGCTTCGCGATGTGAGCCTTCTGGAGCACGTGCGGTTCGTGATGAAGGACGGGCGAGTTTACAAGCAATGAGCGCGCAGGCGTGGAGCTTTCTAATGGCCCTCGGCGTAGATGCGCTGCACCAGGCCCGCGACGTTCATGCTCGGCCAGTCCGCGTACTTGGTCTTCAATTCCGCGCTGAGTTGCTTGCCGGCATCCTCGGCCGGAACGCCTTGCCGCTTGAGAGCGAGCGCGCGGGCCTGAACATCGCTGATGAAATTCCGTTCTGAAGTAATCAGCGAACCATCGCCAGGCTGGCTATGATCCGGCAGAACGTGCCGAACGTTGAGCGCAGTTAGTTTGTCGAGAACGGCGATCCAGCTGGAAGACGTTCCTCCGTTGTCGGCAATGCCCGGGACCACCTTGTTCTGGACGATATCGCCCGACACCAGCGTCCGATCAGGTTCGACGAACGTCAGCTCATCGCCTTTCGTGTGACCTCCGCCGAGCCATAGCAGCCGCGCCGTGACGCCACCCAGATCGAGCTTCGCTTCGTCCTCGAATAGAACGTCGGGAGTGCGCAGCGACGTGACGTCCTTCAACAGCTCCGCGTTCTGGGCCGACATTTTACGGAAGCGATCGAGTATCTCGACGCCGTGCTGCTCCATCTCCTGCTGCTGGACCGTGTTGCGGATCAGAATTGTTCCCGCCGGGAAGCCTGGCTCGCCGCCGGCGTGCTCGGGATGAAAATGCGTGGTAGTGAGAAATAGTTTTGGAGCCTTGGAAAGCTTGGCGGCGACGCGCGCCACCGTTGCTCCGTTGCGCGGCCCCAGGCCGGTGTCGACCACCAGCGTGGCGCGATCGCCCACAATGATGGCGATGTTGGGAAATCCCATGATGGCCCAAACATGATCCGATATTTTGACCGTGTCTTCCTTCATGAGAGGCTGTGGCATCTGGGCCGCGGCCGCGTCGGCGAACAGGCTCGCGAGCGCAAACAACGTGAAACGATTCATGCTAAGCAATGGCATTCCAGCCTCCTATTTATTGGCTGCGGCGGCAGTGACGGAAGTTTGATAGCTCAACGTTTCCACCCAGCTTCCGTTTCGCCGAACCCACACCCGAGTAACGTGAAGCGGCTTGCCGCGGTCGGGCTGATGCTCGGACCTCATCACAACCGCGTCTCTGAAATCGAACATGCGGGCCGATAGGAGCGGCGTGGGAGCGACCCCGCCGTTCTTGGAATGGTCGAAGTCTTCCATCCGGCCGCGCTTGTCGGAAATTTTGTCGCTGTTGGAGCTGACCGCCACGAATTCATCGGCCACCAGCGTTCCAAAGACTGCCGAATTGCGGGCCGTGGCTGCCGTCTCGAGCTTCGAGTATGCGATGACCACTTGCCGCTCGGTCTCATTCTTCGGCTTGTACGGAACCGACTGGCACGGGTTCTCACAATCCTTCCCCGCCCCGGGCGCAAAGGACGGAGGCGCATCCAGCGACAACACTTCTTGATACACGATGGCCTTCCAACCTGCAGCGCGCTTCACCCAAACACGCAACGCGTGCGTTCTCCCAAGATTCGCCTGGACGACTCCGATTTCGCCGTAGCCGTACTCCTTCGACTGAGCAGTGTCCTGGTTTGCAATTGCGGGCTTGGGCGGGTCTCGCAAAACCTGAGCCTTCGTCAGCGTCCTTCCATCGTAGTTTGTCCATGTGAAATCCGCGTCGAGAAGTTTTTCGAGCGCCGGTTTGTCCGCGCGTGCCGCAGCGTCGATAAAAGCGCGATCGGCCTGAAGCATTCCTTGACCCGCCCACGCCAACGTCGCCGATAGCACAACGAACAGAACTCGCATTAGATCCAATATACGCATCCCTGACCTCCTCGGCTGATAAGCTAGGAATTCTCCACGAATGAAGCCTTCTCAAACTCCCAAAAATCCCTGTTTCTCCTCCGGGCCCTGTGCCAAGCGGCCGGGTTGGAACTTAGACGCGCTCAAGGATGCGGCGCTCGGACGATCGCACCGCGCCAAAATCGGCAAGAATAAACTCGCCGGCGTTATCGAGCGCAGCAAGCGTGTGCTGGGCATTCCGGGCGACTATAAACTCGGCGTCGTTCCCGCTTCCGATACCGGCGCGGTCGAGATGGCGCTGTGGTCCATGCTCGGCGAACGAGGCGTAGACATTCTGGCATGGGAGGCTTTCAGCAGCGGCTGGGCCGCCGACTGCAAAAACCAACTCCGGCTCAAAGATCTTCGCGTCTTCAACGCGCCTTACGGCCAGCTTCCCGATCTCAATCAGGTGGACTGGGCGCACGATGTCGTCTTCGCCTGGAACGGAACCACTTCCGGCGTGCGGGTTCCGAATGGTGACTGGATCGCTCCTGACCGCGACGGACTTTCGATCTGCGACGCCACCTCGGCGGTCTTCGCGATGGATATCCCGTGGGACAAGCTGGACGTGGTCACTTGGTCCTGGCAAAAAGTGCTGGGCGGCGAAGGCGGGCATGGAATGATCGCGCTCAGCCCCAGAGCCGTCCAGCGCCTGGAAAGCTACACTCCGGATCGTCCGCTGCCGAAGATTTTTCAAATGACGAAGGGCCAGGCGCAACAGCCGGGCAAATTAATCGAGGGAATCTTCGAGGGCGAGACCATCAATACGCCGTCGATGCTGTGCGTGGAGGATGCGCTGGATGGATTGAAGTGGGCCGAATCCATCGGCGGCTTGCCGGCGCTGATCGCGCGTTCCATCGCCAACCTGAAGTGCATCGAAGATTGGGTTGCGCAATCGTCCTGGGCCGCATTCCTGGCCGAAGAAAAGTCCAGCCGGTCGAGCACTTCCATTTGCCTCAAGATCAAGGACCCGGCCTTCATCTCGCTCTCCGCCGACGACCAAAGCGCGCACGCCAAATCCATCGTTTCGATGCTGGAGAAGGAACACGCCGCGTACGATATCGGCGCTTATCGCGATGCGCCCGTCGGGCTGCGGGTCTGGGGTGGCGCAACGGTTGAGACCTCCGACATCCAGGCATTGCTTCCGTGGCTCGATTGGGCGTACGCGCTAGCCCAGGAATCGTTCGCGCGTGCTCTATGATGGTCTGTCATGAGAACCATCCTTCTGTTTTCGGCCTTGGCCGGAATTGCCGTGGCGCAGACGCCGGACCTGATATTGATCCACGGCAAGATCCTGACTGTCGACGCGAAGGACTCGATCGTTGAAGCTGTCGCTATCACTAAAGGCAAAATTCTCGCGGTCGGATCTACGGCGGAGATCCAGCGTCGCGCCGGCCCTACGACGCGAGTGGTGGACCTTCACGGCCTGACCGCAACTCCCGGGTTGATCGACACGCACGGGCACTTCGCCGATGGCGGCGTCGACGAGCTGTTTAGCGTGGTGCTGAGCGACATCCAACAGGTGAGCGACGCAGTGGCTAAAATCCGCGGGAAGGCCGCTACGCTAAAGCCCGGCCAATGGCTGCAGGGAGCCGGATGGGACGAAGGCAAGCTGGCGGAGCGGCGTTATCTGCTGGCGTCGGACTTGGACAAGGCGGCGCCCAACAATCCCGTGTGGCTGATGCACACCACCGGCCATTACGGCGTCGCCAACACTTATGCGCTCAAGCTCGCTCACATCACCGCTTCCACGCCGGACCCGCCTATGGGCACCATCGACCGCGACGCCCAAGGCAACCCTACCGGCGTGCTCAAAGAGTCTGCCATGGACTTGGTGGTAAATCTGATTCCACCCACCACTCCCGAACAATGGCAGCTCGGAATCTTGCATTCGATCGAGGGACTGCATCGCGAAGGCATGACCGCCGTCAAGGACGCCGACATCATGCAACCCACCTGGGACGCTTACCGCGAGCTGCTGCGTCAGAACAAGCTGGACGAGCGCGTCTTCGTCCTCTGGGATTCCGGCCACACCGTGGAATCCGCACGGCAGACGCTGGCAATTATTTCCAAGCTTCCCAAACCTCCCGGTTCGCTGGGCGATGGCTTGTTGCTTTCCGGCGGCGCGAAAATCTTCATGGATGGCAGCGGCGGCGGGCGAACGGCTTGGATGAACCAACCGTGGAACAAGAACCGCACCGAAACCGACGGAACGAACGTGGGCTACCCGGCCACCGATCCCGAAATCTATCGCCAGATGGTTCGCTTGTTCCACCAAGCCGGCGTTCACGTCGGAACGCACGCTGTCGGAGACCGCGCGATTGACTGGGTAGTTGACACCTACGCCGAAGTTCTGAAAGAGAAGCCCACCCGCGGGCTGCGTCACAGCATCATCCACTGCAACATCCCAACCGACCACGCCATCGACGTCATGGCTTCCTTGCAAAAACAATACGACGCCGGTTATCCCGAGGCGCAAGCTCCCTTCATGTGGTGGATCGGGGACACCTACGCGGGCAATTTCGGCCCTGAGCGTTCGCAACGCCTGGAGCCTTTTAAGACCTGGCTCGCGAAAGGGGTACAGTGGGCCGGCGGCTCCGACTATTTCGTGACTCCCTACCCCGCACGCTACGGAATCTGGGCTTCGCTCGAACGCGAAACGCTGAAGGGCGTGTACGGCAAGCATCCTTTTGGAACGGCCGAAGCCATTGACGTCCACACCGCGCTGCGCTCCTACACTGCCTGGGCCGCGCGGCAATTATTTCTCGAAGACAAAATCGGAACCATCGAGCCGGGCAAGGATGCCGACATCGCGGTCTGGGATCATGACCTTTACACGATGCCCGCGCCGGACATCAAGAACCTGAAGTGCGAGCTGACCGTCTTCAACGGACGCGTGGTCTACCAGGATGCCGCCTCGCCGATCAACATCCATCCACTACACTCAAAGGCAGCGTTACACTAAAAGGCAAGAGGCACCTATGCGTTTCGTTGCAACTTTCCTGCTGCTCTCAGGTTCTGTTTTCGCCGCGACGGCCGGCGATCCCGACCCTACCCAAATCGAAGACATCATCGCGAAGTTCGCAGCCAAGGAGGCCGCCTTCGCTCAGGCACGGACGAATTACACCTATCGCCAGACGGCGCGCGTTATGACGCTGGATGACAGCGGCAACAGCACCGGCAAGTGGGAAGAGGTCACCGACATCGTCTTCACGGGGTCCGGGCAGCGCGTCGAGAAGGTGGCCTACGCTCCGATGAGCACGCTGACGGCGATTCAGCTCGATCCGGGCGACATGCAGGACCTGCGTGAAGTTCAGCCGTTCGTCCTCACCACCGAGGAGCTGCCGAAATACTACATCCGTTACCTGGGCCGCGAGCAGTTAGACGAAATCTCCTGTTATGCCTTCGCTGTGAAGCCGAAGAAACTGGAATCGGGCAAACGCTATTTCGAGGGCGAGGTCTGGGTGGACGATCGCGACTTGCAGATCGTCAAAAGTTACGGCCGCGGCGTCGGCATAACCCACGGCGATTATCAATATCCGAAGTTTGAAACCTACCGCGAGCAGATCGACGGCAAGTTTTGGTTCCCCACCTACACCATCGCGAACACCACCTTGCACTTCAAGGACAACGATCAGCGCATCAAAGAGACTGTGAAGTACGAAGACTACAAGCAGTTCAAGAGCGACATCAAGATCAAGTACGATACCGACGATCCGTCGAAGACGCCCGATTCAACGCAGCCTCCACCAAAGAAGCCGTAAGTTGAGGGCCCCGCTTCCCATCGACGGCCTTCTGCCGCGGATCCGGGAATCGCTTGTCAGTTCGCCAAATCTCGTTATTGAAGCCCCGCCCGGCGCGGGGAAGACTACGCGCGTTCCTCCTGCCCTCCTGGATCTGGTGCGCGGAAACGTCCTGGTTCTCGAACCCAGAAGACTTGCCGCGCGCATGGCCGCCCGTCGGGTGGCGCAAGAAATGTCTGAACCGCTCGGCGAAACGGTTGGTTATCAGGTCCGGTTCGAGGAAGTGGCCGGCCCGCGGACACGTCTTCGTTTTCTCACCGAAGGCATTCTGACGCGCCGCTTGGTTTCCGATCCGTTGCTGGCCGGCGTGGACGCTGTCGTGCTGGACGAGTTCCACGAGCGGCATCTCGAAACCGATCTCGCGCTGGCGCTGTTGCGCCGGTTGCAAACCACGAAGCGGCCCGATCTGCTGCTGGTGGTGATGTCGGCCACGCTCGATGCCGCGCCGGTCGCGTGCTATCTGGGCACTTGTCCCAGCGTGCGTTCGGAAGGCCGGATGTTCGATCTCGCGATCGAGTATCAGCCTTATTCGGCGGCGCCGCTTGAAAAACAAGTCGCGGCCGCGCTCCAGGCGCTGCTCGACCGATCAAACACTGGTGACATTCTGGTCTTCTTGCCCGGCGCGGCCGAAATTCGAAAAACCGATCGGGAATGCCAGCCACTAGCCGCCGGCCACGATCTTCTGGTCCTGCCGCTCCATGGCGACCTTTCACCCGCCGAGCAGGATCGCGCCGTCTCCCCTGCTCCGGGCCGCAAAGTGATTCTCTCCACCAACGTCGCCGAAAGCTCCATCACCGTTGAAGGCGTTACGGCTGTCATCGACAGCGGCCTAGCGCGGATAGCCAGCGATTCGCCGTGGACCGGATTGCCGACGCTCGAAGTGACGCGAATCAGCAAAGCATCGGCTACGCAGCGTGCCGGACGGGCCGCGCGCACTGCGCCCGGGCGAGTGATCCGGCTGTACACGCTGGATGATTTTCACCGCCGCCGCGATCAAGACCCGCCCGAAATCCTGCGGCGGGAATTGTCCGAGTTGTGCCTCACGCTGCGTGCCATGGGAATCTCGAACCCGCAGGAGCTCCACTGGCTGGACCCTCCTCCGGATGCCGCCGTCGCTCGCGCTGAAGATTTGCTGGAGCGTCTGGGCGCCACCGATGATTGTGCGCGCCGCATGGCTCGTTATCCCCTGCATCCACGATTGGCGCGCATGCTGATCGATGACCCGGGCGAGGAGGTCTGCCGTGCGGCGGCGGTTCTCAGCTCGGGCGCACGATCGCCGAATTGCGATTTGATGACGCTCCTCGATTCGCGATTCGATCCGGCAACACAACGGCACTTCGAACAGATTCGCCGCATCGCGCGCCCCTCGAAGAAGTCCACTCATCCCTTGGGTCTCACGATTCTCCATGCGTTTCCCGATCGCGTTGCGCGGCGACGCAAAGACAATCAATTGCTTTTGGCGTCCGGCGGTTCGGCGGTGTTGGCCTGCGAGACTCGCACCGAGTTTCTTGTGGCGCTCGATATTGAAAACCGAAGCGAGCATGCGCATCCGCTGGTTCGTTTGTTCTGCGGGATCGAACCAGATTGGCTCATCGATAAGATGACCGAACGGTCGGGAGTGGAATGGAACCGAACGGCCGAGCGCGTGGACGCGGTCAGCGCTCTGCTGTACCACCATCTGGCGATCGAAGAGACGCGCAGCGGTGCGCCCGACCCCGACCAGGCAGCCCGGTTACTCGCCGAACGAGCCATTGACGCGGGAATCGATCGATTCGTCGATCGCGACGAACTCGACCAATGCCTCGCCCGCATTGCCTTTGCGTCCGAGCATGCTTCCATCCCGAAGTTGGATATCTCGGACGCGTTTCGCGAATTGTGCAGCGGCCTCAAGAGCTTCGCCGAACTGAAGAACGCCGGAGCGTCGCTGATCCCGGCGCTGGAACAACGCGCGGGCGCACGGCTGCTGAACGACATCGCGCCCACTCGCATTCGCCTTCCCGGTGGCCGCCAAACCAAGATCAATTACGAAACCGGAAAGCCCCCCTGGATCGCTTCCCGCTTGCAGGATTTCTTTGGGCTGCGCGAGACGCCGCGCATCGCGAACGGCAAAGTCGCGCTGGTAGTCCATCTGCTTGCGCCGAACCATCGCCCGGTGCAAACCACCACCGATCTCAGCGGCTTCTGGCAGCGGCTCTATCCGCAAGTGAGGCGCGAATTAAGCCGGCGCTATCCCAAGCACAAGTGGCCCGAAGATCCGTATTCGGCCCGCGTAGACTAAGATTTATGCGCCGCGCCGTTGCAGCACTTTTCCTTTTCGGGATTTCATTCGGCTATGTTGAAGCCGCCGTCGTTGTTTATCTGCGAGTGATCTATGATCCCATCCGGCAGCGGATCCATCCCGAACGCCGTCTCGGCGATTTGTTTCCGCTGATCACTCCACAGCAACTCGCCAACGCCGGGCCCGAGCATCCCCGTCGTCTGGCAATCGAGCTTGGGCGCGAAGCCGCCACAATGCTGATGTTGGCTGCCGTGGCGCTAGCGGTAGCGCGCAATCTGCATCAATGGATCGCGGCTTTCGCCATCGCCTTCGGGGTCTGGGACATCAGCTTCTACGCCTTTTTGAAGCTGATGATTCACTGGCCGGATTCGTTCAACACTTGGGACATTTTGTTTCTGATTCCGCTGCCCTGGGTGGGGCCGGTGTGGGCGCCGGTGGTGGTGGCGCTCAGCATGATCATCTGCGGTCTCATTTCGCTGCGCTCCGCCGGCCTGCGCGGATCGGCGCTGCATTGGACCGGCGTGCTGGCGGGCGCGGCGGTCATCATCATCGCATTCGTATGGGATTTCCGGAACACCACTGCCGGAGGCTGGCCGAATCCGTTCAACTGGCCGCTTTTTTTGCTCGGCGAAGGGCTGGGGCTCAGCGCGTTTCTGGCCGCAGCAAGGACTGCAAAATATCCGGTATCTCGAAAACCGCGCGATTCGTAATGGCCTCCGCATTGGTGTGGAATCGCGCGAAATTGGCCGCATCCAGTAATTCGCGCAGGCCGGCGTCAATCTCGCGGAACGATTTCAACACCACGCCCACCCGCTTTTCGAGAATCCACTCGGTGTTGTAGCGCTCCTGCGGAAGCGTCCACGAATTGCGCTCCACCACCACCGGCAGCCGCATTGCGATGGCTTCGCTGATGCTTCCCGGTCCCGGCTTGCCAATGAAAAAATCGGACAGATGCATGTAGTAGGGAATCTCGCTGGTGAATTCCTCAACATACTTGGGAAACTTCGTAGTCATGCCGCGCAGGCGCTCGGCGAGTTTTTTATTGCGCCCGCAAATGAAAATGAACTGGGCATTTAACTGTGGGACCGCCGTCACGCGCCGCGCAATTTCCGGCATAACGCTGGACCCTTGTCCGCCGAACAACACCAGGCCGGTCGGCCGATCGGGATCGAGGCCGAGCTTGCGCCGCTCAGCGGCTCGGTCCGCGGTCACTGGCTCGTAAAAGCTCGGCCGCAGAATCATTCCGGACGTCGCGAAGATGTGCTCGTCCGGATGTCCCAAAGCCCGCGCCTGTTGCACGGCCTTCGGGGTGCCGCAAATCAGATATTGATTCTGCCGCTCGATCCAGAAATGCGGCGGATAATCCGCTAAATCCGTCAATATCGTCACCAACGGCGTCGCCGGCAGACTCTCGCGCAACGCGCGATTGAAATTGGGAATCAACGAGACCACCAGATCGCGCTCGCCCTGCTTCCAGAATTCCTTAAGCAAGCGCACTTGGCCGCCATGATACATGCGGATCAGCCCGTGCATTAGAACACTCAACTGCGCCGAACCGAGGGTCCAGCCTTTTTGCAGTAGTACGTTATATACGTCCTGCATCCGGATGCGGGTGTACTTGCGAAAAATGTCGAGGGGATCGAGGATCTCCTGGAGATTCACCAGCCGGATTTCCCACGGGCGCCCCTGCTGCTCGATCACTGCTTTCAAGGCGTTTGCGGCCGATCGATGGCCGCCTCCCGCATCAAAGAAGACGAAGTCCAGCCGTTTGGTCGGTTGCAAAGAACAGTTTGTCACAGTTACGTGCGCCGTCAAGAATGTTTTAGAAAAACTCGCCAAAGCATCTTCGAACATTGGCTCGAAACCATTTCTTCAACAGAATGTAACTTGGGGGGCGCTATAGTCAATGTAGGATGGTGCGCAGCTTAATCACGAAGGGCGACTACAGTGTAATGCGCCGCGCCAATAATTGGGAGGCGCCGCGCTGGGTGCGCCTTTACGTCCGAAGCGCCACCTTCGTGGGCGATGGATGGCTGTGGTACGCCATGGGCCTCGCGATCCTGCTGTTTGGCGGCGATGCGCGCTTCCAGGCCCTGGGCGCCGCGGGAGTGGCAGCCGCGGGCAGCATCCTGCTCTTCGGTTTGCTGAAGCGCCTGACGGGCCGCCGCCGTCCGTGCCAGATTGCACCGCACTGCTGGGCCACGCTGCTGCCGCCCGACCAGTTTTCCTTCCCATCGGGCCACACCATGACCGCCTTCGCCGTCGCCATGCCGCTGGCTTTGTTTTATCCGACGCTCGCGATCGGGCTGTTCTTTTGCGCCCTCAGCATTGCGATGTCGCGCATCTTGCTTGGCATGCACTTCCTGAGCGATGTGGTGGCGGGCGCGCTGATTGGTACCGGGCTCGGCTACGTCGCGTTCTTCGCCTTCCAGTAGCCACCGCTCCCTCATGATTGCGGCTCGGGTTCCCGCGCCACACCCACACGCTATATTGGAAGCTCGGGCCCGACCACATTCAAACTCCATGCTCGTAGTCATGCAAGAAGGCGCCGAAGAGGCGCAAACTCAAAACGTCATCGATCGCCTGGTGTCCATGGGCTTCATTGTCCATCGTTCCTCGGGGATGATGCACACGGTGCTGGGCGGAGTCGGCCCGGTCGGCGACGTGGATCCCATTGCGTTCGAAGTCATGCCCGGCGTCAAGGAATGCCACCGCATTGTTTCGCCCTACAAGCTGGCCAGCCGGCATTTCAAGCCCGCCGGGACGAGGATCAAGATCGGCGACGTCGAAATTGGCGGCGAGCAGGTGATCGTCATGGCCGGACCATGCAGCGTCGAAAGCCCCGATCAGATCGGCCAGGTCGCCGAAGCCGTAGCCGCGAGCGGCGCAAAAGTTCTGCGCGGCGGCGCCTTCAAACCCCGAACATCACCTTACAGTTTTCAGGGCATGGGCGAAGATGGCCTCAAGCTGCTGCGTGCCGCGGCCGACCGCAACAAACTACTGCTGGTGAGCGAAGTGATGGATCAAACCCAAATCCCGCTCCTTGCCAAATACGTCGACATCCTGCAGGTGGGCGCGCGCAACATGCAAAACTACAATCTGCTGCGCGAGCTGGGGGCTTTGCGCAAGCCGGTGCTGTTGAAACGCGGCATCTCCGCCACCATCGAGGAACTGCTGCTGAGCGCCGAGTACATCCTCTCCGGCGGCAACTATGATGTGATTCTCTGCGAACGCGGCATTCGGACTTTCGAGAACTCCACGCGCAACACCATGGATATCTCCGCGATTCCCGTCGTGAAAGCGCTATCGCACCTGCCCATCGTGGCCGATCCGTCGCACGCCACCGGACGCCGCGATAAAGTCCTGCCCATGGCTCGAGCGGCCGTTGCAGCGGGCGCCGATGGTTTATTGGTGGAAGTGCATCACGATCCCGATCACGCCTTGAGCGACGGTGCTCAATCACTCTTTCCCGGCCAGTTCGCCGAGTTGATGAACCAGCTCCGCATCATCGCCCCGGCGGTGGGGCGCTCGCTGTAGGTTCGCCTCGTATGGAAACGGTCGCAATCTTCGGCGTTGGTCTGATTGGCGGTTCGTTTGCGTTGGCGCTGCGCAAGGCCGGATTCGCGGGCCGGATCATAGGAGTCGGAGCGGGCGGCGGCGTCAGCTCGGAGCCAACCATCCGCGCGGCCCTGGACGCCCGAGTGATCGACGAAGCGCTGCCGCCCCGCCAGGCCGCCGGCCTGGCCGATCTCGTATATCTGGCGCAACCGATCCACAGGATTGCGGACTGCCTGGAAGAACTCGATTCCTGGGTCCGGCCTGGAACACTGATCACCGACGCCGGCAGCACGAAAAAGCTCATTGTCCAAACGGCTAGCCAGAAGATTATCCGTGGCCGCTTCCTGGGTGGCCATCCCATGGCCGGACGGGAGCGCCGCGGCGTGCAGGCTGCCGAAGCGGATCTCTTTCAGGGACGTCCGTATGTGCTCACCCCGCGCTCGCCCGTGGATCTTGAAAATCCGATGGCGCGCGAATTTCTCGATTGGATCACGCGCATCGGATCATTCCCGATCATTCTAGACGCGGAGACCCACGATCAGACGGTCGCCTTCACCTCGCATCTGCCGCAATTGGTATCCACGGCGCTGGGTGCGCTGCTGGAAGAACGTCTGGACCACCCAACGCGCGTCTACGGGCCGGCGTTGGTGGACAGCACACGTTTGGCGCTCAGCCCTTTCGATATTTGGAGAGATATTTTTGACACCAACCGCGACGCCATTCGATTTGCTCTGCAAAGCTACATCGCAAAACTCGAAGAATTCCGGATGGCCCTTGATCAACCGCTCGAAGCGGCTTCCGATTGGCCAAAAGATAGGTTCGCCGATAGCCATTCGATAGGACGCGCTTTTGACGCTGCGGCCCGTTTCGCTACACGTCTTCGCGACGTTCCATGAGATGACTCAGGAAATGCACCCATGCTATCCAGACGATTAACATTTTGTATGACAATTCACCTAACATTCGGACTATAATAATCAAGATCAATGAACTCTGCCTCTATCTCGATCGCGGCCGTCGTCCGTAATGAATTGATCAACATGGATGGGGTCGCGAAGTTTTCGCCTAACCGGCGCTTCGCAACCGTATACTCGGAAGGCGGTCCGTCGGACTCGCTCTTTTTTCTCGAGTCCGGTTTGGTGAAGATCCTCAAGCGAGGTGACGACAACAAGGAAATCATCCTGCAAATTGTCTCTCCCGGTGAGCTGTTCGGCGAACAGGCGCTGGGCTCGGAGCCGGCTCGCAGCATAGCCGCGGAAGTGTTGCAAGAGGGCGTCATCTACGTTATCCCGCGCGATTTATTTGTGCGCGCCTGCGACAATCATCCCGAGGTGTGGCGCGAAATGTCCATCCTGCTGACCGCTCGCAAGCGCCAATTGGAAAAGAAGATCGAGCTGCTCTGCTTGCGGGATGTCGAGTACAGGATTCTCTATTACATGGCCGATCTTGCCAAAACCTTCGGAGCCAAATCGAACGGTTCAGAGTATTCCATCCCGCTCTCCCAAGGCGAGCTTGCCAGCCTGATTGGCGCCACGCGCGAGACTACATCCACCACTCTCAACGCGCTCGCGCGGCGCGGAGTCATCCGCCTGGGACGCCGCCAGTTGATCGTTCCATCCATCGACGGCGTGCTCGAAGCGGCCAATCAGCGCAGCCAAGCCGCGAAAGTATCCTAGTCGAGCCGCGACGCGAGTTTCGCTTGCCGCAAGTTCGGCTTGCCGCAAGTTCGGCTTGCCGTAAGTTCGGCTTGCCGCAAGTTCGGCTTGCCGCAAGGGAGCCGGTGTTACACCTGTGCCGCCGCCGCACACTCCGTCCACGCCAAATGGTAATGTTTCCAGCCGCTTGAAGCTGGACCTTGGATTGCTTTTCTGTCCCGCCATGAAGCTGGTTCTGATTCCGGCGCTGGCCGCCTGCACGCTTCTTGGACAGTCCCTTACGCCGGCCAGCAATCCGGCGGATGAAGCGAGCAGTTCCACAGACCAGGAGCGCGCTTCCGACCTCAATATCAATTCCCGCTACACGATCGAGAGCATCAATTTTATCGATCAGCGCGATTACAAGCTCAGCACCTCGGCGCTGGAGGAAATCCGCCATCTGATCGGCGCCAAGGTCGACACCGAGGCATTGAACCGTTTGTCGCAACGAATCCGGGCCGAGTTGCGCGCGCACGAGGTGACGTTCAAGCTGACGCGCGGGGCGGAGCCGGAAGCCGTGAAGGTTCTCATCCACGTGGACCGTGCCGCCGGCGCAGTGGAGGCTTCGGTTCCAAAGTTCATCTACAACTCGCAATCGGGCTTTACCGGAATTGGAGAAGTCACGAGCACGCTGGGCTCCAACGCTCTGACATTTCAAATGGTCCGGGATAGGGATACTCTGATCGAGCGCTTTTCCGGCATCCAAGCGAAATATGACAGGCTGTCGCTCGCCGGCGGACGCGTCCGGCTAGGCTTCGAGTTCGATGCGTATGAGGATCAATACGATCCGTCGACATTGGCGGCGCTCGACTCCGCCTCCCGGCCTTCTTCCCAGTCTTCCAACATTGGGGCTGGCGCTTATGGTTCCCGTCTGAATTATGAGCCCAGCGCCACTTTTGTTCTGGCTGCGCCTTTGACGTTCACCGTCGGGCTCAGCTTCGAGGAACTCAGCCATCTGCCATCGGCCGCGCGTCCGGAATCGGCCAACGCGGTGATAAATACTCTGCGCTATCACCAGCGCTGGACCGGTTCCGGCGGCAACGCACAGGAGTTGGACGCAGGTTACAGCCTGCGCGCGGCCACCATGCATCTTGGAGGCGATCTCGCGTACACGCGCCATCTCGCGCACGCGCGCTATTCCTACTCGTGGGACGCACAGTCGGTCGCAGTCAGTATCGTGGCGGGCGCCATCTACGGCCAAGCGCCCCTGTTTGAGCGCTTCGCGCTCGGCGACAGCGCCATGCTGCTAGGCTGGAACAAGTACAAGTTGGATCCGGTCGGCGGAAACCGGCTGGCATACGGGTCCGTCACATATGGTTATCGCATCATGCGCGTTTTCTACGATACCGGATCAGTTTGGGATCAGGGCAAGCCGCCCGAGGCCAGGCAGTCGATCGGTGTCGGAGTATCCAGCGGCCTGGGCGTTCTTGAGAAAGGCGCTTTCTTGCTGGCGCTGGCCTTTCCTCTCCAGGATGGCCACGTCATTCCGGTAGTGATCGCGGGAATGAATTTTTGACCACACTCTTTCTGAACCGCGCGCGTAAGCAAGCGGCGCTGGTGCTGCTCCTCGCAATGGGTCTCAGCGCGATGACCGTATCTTCGTCGGGCTTGCTTCCCCACCACGTATCGGGCGAGATCCGCGTCACGGCGCCGAACTTGCACTTCCTCACGGGCCGGTCGCTTTCCCGGCTGCACGATGGCGCGGCGGTCCCGTTCGATTTTCAACTCACCATTTTCACTGGCGCAGGAACCACGGGCGGGCCCAATGTCGTGGCAGCCCGCGCGCTGGAACGTTTCATGGTCAGCTACGATGTGTGGGAGGAAAAGTTTTCGGTGGTGCGGGTGCGCGATTTCCGCCGGTCCGGCATGCGGCTTTCTGCCAGCAGCGCGGAGTCCTGGTGCCTGGAAAATCTTTTCGTCCCGGCCGCCAGCCTGCCGGCGGGGCAGCAACTTGGGGCGCGCCTGGAAATCCGAACCGCGGAATCCAAAGAACCTTTGCCTGGGGATTCGGGCATCAACCTGGCCACTCTCATCGAAATCTTCAGCCGGCCATCGCGTCCACAGCAGGATCGCTGGTCGGTGGAATCGGCTCCGTTCCAATTAGCCGGCCTGAAACCATGAGCACATTGCGCAGCCGGCTGATCCTGGTCTTCGTGGCGGCGACGCTCGCGCCGTTGTGCTTAATCGGATGGCTCTCGGTGCGGCTGCTGAACTATAGTCTTGCGCTTGCGCCGACGGCCGAGCTGGATCAAGTTTCGCGATCGCTCGAGAAAACCGGACACGAGCTCTACCGCCGGGCTTCGGAATCGCTGAAACAAGACGCGCTGGCGGGGCGCGTTCCTCCGCGGGAATTCGCCGCAGCCACGCATGCCGACTGGCCGCCCACGGTGCAGGAGTTTTTTTCGAGCGGCGAAGCTGAGAACTTCATCCTCACCGGTCAGCAGGGCGACCGCGTCGAGTATCTGGTTCGCCGGGGAGACGGCGTCGCCATGTATTCCGCATCTCTCAACGGCATCGCCATGCAGCAGCTTTCCGATCAATACACCGGAGCGCGGGCGCTAGTGGCTGCCGCGGGCACGCACGATTGGCGCCGCGGGTTCACCGACACCTACCTGCTACTCGCCGCCGCCATCTGGTTCCTGACGTTTCTTGCGCTGCTGTACTTCGCTCAGCGCATCAGCCATCCCATCCAGGAGCTGACCAAGGGGCTGTCGGAGGTTGCAGCCGGCCACATGGAGTATCGCGTTCCCGAAGGACGCCCCCGATGGCGCAAAGACGAGATCGGCTCGGCCGTGCGGGCCTTCAACAACATGGCCGACGAACTCAAGCAATCGCAAGAGCGCCTGGTGTACGTCACGCGGCTGGAAAGCTGGCAGGCGCTGGCGCGCAAGATGGCGCACGAAGTGAAAAACTCTCTCACGCCCATCCGCCTGACCATGGAAGAGATCGCGGCGAGGCAATCCGGAACGGGCGGCGAGTTCTACGAGCAGGCCGCGCAGATCGTCGTCGACGAGGTGCTGAGCCTGGAGCGGCGCGTCCGCGCGTTCTCGGAATTCTCGGCTGAGCCGCCGGTAGCGCCCAAGCCGATCGACATCAATTCCCTGCTCGAGGAACGCATCGCATTCCTCAGAACCGCGCATCCCGAGGTGGTCTACAGCACGCGCCTGGCGCCGGATCACCCGCGAGTCTTCGCGGACGAGGATCTGGTAAAGGGAGTGCTCACGAATCTGCTCGAAAACGCCGCCCAGGCCGTGAGTCCCGGCGGAACGGTGCTGGGCGTGACCATCAGCGCGGGCGACAAGATTACCATCGAAGTGCACGACTCCGGCCCCGGTGTCAGCCTGCAGGCGCGCGGTTCGCTGTTTCAACCCTCCATCTCGTTCAAGCGCGGCGGCATGGGCCTGGGACTATCCATCGCCCGCAAGAGCGCGCTGCTGGCGGGCGGAGATATTCTGCTGGTTCCCGGCGAGCTCGGAGGAGCGGCGTTCCGTGTCCTGCTTCCGGTGGCCTAATGTGGCGCACGCACTCTTGCGTGCCGCGTTCACATTCGTGTGAACGCTTCTGATCCATGGCCGCAAAACGCATCCTCGTTCTGGACGACGAGCCCAACATCGGCGCCTCCCTGCGATTGATTCTGGAGCGCGAAGGCTACTCGGTCACGCTCGCGCGCAGCATCGCTGAAGCCAGGCCCGCAGTCGAGCGCGCCGACCTTCTCCTGCTCGATGTCCGGCTCCCGGACGGCAGCGGCATCGAGTTCCTGCGCCAATTGCGCGAGCGCGAGTTCCTGGCGCCCGCCATCATGATCTCCGGCCACGGAACCATCGCCGAAGCGGTGGAAGCCACGCGCGCCGGCGCTTTCGATTTCCTGGAAAAACCCCTCGGCCGGGACAAAGTTTTGTTGTCGCTCAAGAACGCGCTGGAACAGGTGAGCTTGCGCCGCGAGAACGAACGGCTGCGCGAACTGGTGGCTTCCAGCACCAAGATGATCGGAGCCAGCCCGGCTTTCGTTCGGGTGGTGGAACAAGCTACCATGGCTGCGCGATCCGATGCCCGCATCCTGATCATGGGCGAGTCGGGTACCGGCAAGGAGCTATTGGCCGCGCACATCCATCAGGAAAGCCCGTTCTCGAACGGCCCGTTCGTCAAGGTGAACTGCGCGGCCATTCCTTCTGACTTACTGGAAAGCGAGCTGTTCGGCCACGAGAAGGGCGCGTTCACCGGAGCCATCTCTACGCGCAAGGGTAAGTTCGAGCTGGCCGATGGCGGCACAATCTTTCTCGACGAAGTCGGCGATCTGCACGCCGCTTCGCAGGCCAAGCTCCTGCGCGTCCTGCAGGAGGGTGAGTTTCATCGCGTCGGAGGCGAACAGCCGATTCGCGTAGCGGTGCGCGTGGTGTCGGCCACCAATCGCAATCTCACCGACCTGGTGGCACAGCAAAAATTCAGAGAGGACTTGTATTATCGGCTCTGCGTGGTGCCGATCCGCGTGCCCTCGCTGCGTGAGCGTCCGCAAGACGTAGTCGCGATGGCGGACTACTTCCTGGACGATTTCTGTCTGCGTAACAATTTTCATTCCAAGCAGATCGAGGATGAAACGTATGAAATTCTTGAATGCTACTCCTGGCCCGGCAACGCGCGCGAACTCCGCAACATCATCGAGCGCATGGCGATTCTGACTCCCGGCAACCTGCTGACGCCCGATTCCGTGCCCGTCGAAATCCGGTTGGCCGGCGAATCCGGTCCGCGATCCAATATCAAAGAGGCGCGCGCCTCGGCCGAACGCGAGCACATCCTGCGGGCTCTGGAAGAAACCAGTTGGAACGTTTCAGGAGCGGCACGCGCTTTGGGGATGGAGCGCACAAACCTCCACAAACGCATTCGAGCTCTAGGCTTAAGCCGCACAAAATAGATCCGCTAACAGAACCAAGACCGTCAGGGAGTGGCCGCTCAGTCTGATCCCCAAGACATCAGCCCGAAAAGCAGGAAAGCCGCTGCCGTAACCAACTGCGCAACCACCAGTCCAGCCCGCTGCCCCAGCAGCCAGCGATTGATCGCCAGCAACAGGAAACCGGCCGCGATCATGAAATACCACCAGGCGAACAGGCGTGTGCGTAGAGGATTCTTCACGAAGGTACTGCGCCCCCAATCCCATGAAACCATACGCATTTCCCTGTTGCGGAACCCGGCGGGTCGTGTGATATCATAGTCCAGTTTTATCTTAAGACTGTGCGCGTAAGTGCACAGGCATCAGAAGTGAGGAGAATGTAGCAGTGAGAGAAAAAGGGACTGTGAAATGGTTTAACGCCGCCAAGGGCTATGGCTTTATCCAGCGCTCCAACGGCGAAGATGTATTTGTTCACTTCAGTGCAATCCAGATGAACGGCTATCGCACTTTGGAAGAAGGCTTGGAGGTGGAGTTCGAGGTGAAGCGAGGCCCCAAGGGTCTGCAGGCCGAGAACGTCATGAAACCCTAATAGGGATCTTCCGTAACATTTTGGAAGAGGGGCCGTCCGAAGGAGGCGGCCCTTTCTGTTTCTACATGAATTTTCTGTTACTCACGCACGGCGCTGGATCGAACCGCAATGCTCCATTGCTTGTGGCTCTCGCGAATGCTTTCTCGCAACACGGCGTGGAAGTGCTGCGCTACGACTTGCCGTTTCGACAAGATCGGGCGAAGGGTCCGCCGCGGCCAGGCGGCGCGGCACGCGATCGCGAAGGGTTGCGCGAGCAAATTCTGAAGATGCGGGAGAAGAATCCGGAGCAGGTTTGGCTCGGCGGGCAGTCCTATGGCGGCCGGCAGTCCAGCATCCTGGCGGCCGAAGCGCCGGGGCTTGCGGATCGCTTGCTGCTCCTTTCCTACCCTCTGCACGCTCCGGGGAAACCGGCGCAATTGCGAACCGCGCATTTTTCGACGTTGAGTTCGCCGGTGTTGTTCGTGCATGGATCGCGAGATCCTTTCGGCACGCTCGACGAGATGCGTAGCGCGATTCAACTGATTCCAGCGCCAGTGCGGTTGATGGAAGTGGAAGGCGTGGGCCACGATCTTGGACGCAATCATGCGGCGCTGGCCGACAAGATAGTCGCGGCTTTCTTAGAACTCCATTCCTAGAATTCCACGGTTAGGAGCACCAATGCGATCCACAGCGAATCGGCCATGAACAGATGCGTGATCTGCATCCATACCGGCGCCAGCAGAATCAGGTTGATCGCACCCGCGCAGAGTTGCGCCACCGTGAGAATCAGCACCCAAATCGCCAATCGCGACTGGCGCGCCCGCAGGACCGCGATGGATAGAGCAACGAAATAGCCCGCCGCCAGAACCGCAAGCACTGGGTGCAGGACGCGGAGGCGCAGGAGGAAATTGGCCGCGCCCGAAAAATCCTGATGAAAGCCTTGCGTGAGCGACGTCGCGGGAAACAACGTGTCGCCCAATGCCGCGATCGCGCCAGCCACGGCTACCAGCGCCGCAATCGGGAGCGCGGCTATCGCGAAGGGCGAGCTGCGTCCCCGGCCGCGTGCTTCGCGCGAAAACCAAGCCGTCAGCGCCAGTGTGCCCAACAACAACAGCGTATTTAGCAAGTGCAGCGATAGATAGAAAGCGCGTCCGACGGACTGATTCTTATCTACGTAGTTGAACAGCACCAGACCCGCGCCGAGCAGCGCTTCGGTAATCAGAAACACGAAGGACCCGAGCGCCATGGTCCGTACGCGGCTGCCCCGCGCAAAGCTTCTTCGGCTCCACAGCCACAGCGCGACCACGGCCACCAACGCTACGCCGCTCATCGCGCGATGCGTAAACTCGATGATGGTCTCCATGCGGGGCGCTACTGGAACTACTTCGCCGTTGCACAGCGGCCAATGGCTTCCGCATCCGGCGCCCGATCCGCTGGCCCGCACAAAGGCGCCCCACAACACCACGAGCATGTTGCACCCAAGCACGCCCCAGGAAAAGCGCTCGAAGTTCGCGGTGCGCGTGGGGGCCTGGGATACGATTGTGGCAGCCAATCTTCATGTTACTGCCAATCTTCGATAGCAACCCTGTTAAAATCGTGTGTCGAAGCCGTAATGCAATTTCTGCGCAACCCTCTGTCGCTTGTCATTCTGTTCTTTCTGCTCACCGGAAGCGCCTCAGCGCAGAGCCCGAAGCCGAATCCCGATGACGGTTACATCCCGGTGGTCGTGCCCGAGGGCAAAAAGAAAAAGAAGAGCGACGAGATCACGCAAGCACTGCCCCCATCGCCGGAATTGCCGGCGGCCGTCATCGCGGAAACCGCGCGGCTGGCATACCAGGTGTCGCCGCTGTCAGCCAAAGGTTTGCTTTCGCAGCAGACGCGCGATGCATTGAAGGCTCTGCTGCGGTCCAATCGCGGAACCATCGTGAAGCTGCGAGCTTTCGTCGCCGGCTCCGGCGATCTGCGGCGCATCGGTGAGATCGCGGGCGAAATGTTCCTGGAAAAACATCAGCCGCTGCCGGCCCTGAGCGTCGCGCAAGTGGGTGCGCTGCCGATGGTAGGAGCGCAGGTAGTGATTGAGGCCACCGAAACGGATCGCAAGGTGGTGAATCCTTCCGGCGTCGCCTTTCTCGCGGCGCAGCCCGCGTCGAGCGTAGCCGATTCGCTTGCCAAACTGAAGAGCATCCTCGCCACCGCCGGTATAAAGCCCTCCGAAGCCCTGCTGGTCACGTGCTTCGTCAGCTCTCTCGACGACCAGCGCGACATCCAACCAGCCATGGCCGCGAACTTCCCCGGCGCCGCGCTCGACCATGTGCAGATGCAACGCGGACCGGTAACTCCCGCCGCTTCCTGCGAAGCCACTGCGCGCTTGAGCCAATCGGCATCTTCGATCGATTCGCAACTGGCAGCCGTCACAAGCCCTCAGGTGGTAATCACGGGAACGCAACTCGCCTTCGGACACCAGGACGTCGATTTCAAGTTGGCGTTCGAACGGCTGGAAAAAACGCTGGCAACCTCAAAAACCCGCTTCGATCGGGTAGTGATGGCGCATCTTTATGTGACGGCGATCGGGTTCAGCAGCCGCGTTCTGGCCATCGAATCGGGACAAGCGAGCTCCACTCATGCGCCGATGACGCTGGTCCCGTTCGAATCCCTGCCTTCGCTGGACGCGCCGTTTGGAATCGATGTCATCGCGGTCCCGGACTCGCGGCCATGATCACTCGTGACGCAGAGCTTCGAGTGGATCGACACTCGCCGCCCGGCGGCCGGGAATCGCCATAGCAGCCAGCGACACCACAATTAACCCCAGTGTGATTGCGGCAAAAATTAGCGGGTCCGTGGGGCTGACTTCGAACAGGAGGCGCTCCAGCAGGCCGGTCAGCGCCAATGCGCCGGCGATTCCGGCCGCCAGCCCGATCGCGACTGGTATCGAACCCTGCCGCACGACCAGCGCGAGCACATCCCCACGCGTCGCGCCCAGCGCGATACGAATGCCCAGCTCGCGCCGCCGCTGATCCACCAGGTACGCAAGCACGCCATAGATTCCGAGCGCAGCCAGACCGGCCGCAAGCGCCGCAAACACGCTCATTAATTGAATCGCAAAGCGCTCTTGGGCAAGCGATAAGGCAAGAGTGCGCTCCAGCGTGTCCACCCGAGACAGCGGCAGTTTCGGGTCGAGCCGAGCCACTTCGTGGCGCAGCGCCGCAGCCAGCTTCAACGGATCGCCCACGGTTTTGATCATGAGATGCATGATCGGCTTCGGCATTTGTGCCGCGGCGTAGTAGATGTTTGGCTCGGGCGGCTCGGACAAGTCTTTATATTTCGTCGCTCCGGCGATGCCGACGATGGTGCAGTTCACCTTCGCCACCGTACAGGAGATTTGTATTCCAATTGGATCGAGATTGGAAAAGTACTTCTTCGCGACGGTCTGATCGATCACGGCCACCGGAGTGGAGTTAGCGACGTCCGCATTGGTGAACCAGCGGCCCCGAATCAGCGGGATGCCCAGTGCTTGAAGATAACCTGGCGTGGCCGAGCTCTTGATCACTACCGGCTCGGGCGTGTTGGGATCATGCGGATGGCCGACAATTTCGAAAGAGCCGGCTGAGTAGTCTCCTGAGAACGGCATCAAATCGATAGCCGCGGCCTTCACCACCCCGGGAAGCGAAGAAGCGCGCTCCAGCAGCGAAGTTTCGAAAGCGGCGATTTGCGCGGGCTGTTTGTACTGATTGACGGGAAGCACGAGGGCCCCCGCGAGAACGTTTTCGGCCCGGAATCCGGGGTCGGCGTGTTCCAGGCGAATAAAGCTGCGCACCAGCAGTCCGGCGCCGATGAGCAGGAGCAGCGACGCCGCTACCTCAATCGCGACCATGGATTCCCGCAGGAACCGGCGGCCGCCGGTGACGCCACGCGAGCTTTCCTTCAGAGCGTCATTCAGATCGATGCGCGAAGTTTCAAGCGCTGGTGCGAGTCCGAAAATCACGCTCGCGGCGATCGAAATAAGCATCGTGAACGCCATTACCCATCCGTTGATCGCCGGCTGCGTGCCCCGGATCAGCTCATGCGGACCAAAACGCGCGTAAAGCAGCAACCCGCACATCGCCAGCGCCAGACCAAGCACGCCCGCGATCGACGCCAACAACACGCTCTCGGTGAGCATTTGCCGAATCACGCGGCCACGTGCGGCTCCCAGCGCGGCGCGGATGCTGATCTCTTTCTTGCGCGACATCGCGCGGGCCAGCAGAAGATTCGAGACGTTTACGCACGCGATCAGCATCACCAGGGCGACCGCGCCAATCAGCACCAGCAGCGGCGTCTTCAAATCCCCACCGGCTTGTTCGGCCAGCGGATCCACTTCCAGTGAATATCCATACTCCGGCTTGTAGAAGTCCGGGTGCTGGCTCGCCAGGCGCTTGGCGATGGTTTGAAACTCGGCGTTGGCCTGTGCGATCGTTACACCGGGCTTCAATCGTCCGATGACTTGCAGGTACTGCGAGCCGCGCGAGGAGGTTGCGGGATTCTCGGGCGTTAACACCATGGGTGTCCAGATGTCGCCGGGCAACTGAAATTCGAGAATGGGCCGGATGACACCCGCCACCACGTAGCTTTCCCGATTGATCTCGATGGTTCTGCCGATGATTGACCTGTCGCCTCCAAAGCGCCGTTTCCACAGGCCTTCGGAAATCACGGCTACGTGGTCCTTACCAATCTGCTCGGCTTCCGAAGTGAATAGTCCTCCGAAGATCGGTTTGACTCCGAGTATCGAAAATACGCTGGCGGTGATCTTCATTCCCGGAATAATTTCGGGATCGCCATTGCCGGTAAGCGTGAACGTGTTGTCCTGCTGTACCGCTCCAATCGCGGAAAACGACGTCGCCATGTTGCGGTAATCGATCACCTCCGGCGGCGAGGCCGGAATTTTCTCCATGCCGAAGTGCTTTAGGTTTTCGCCTACCAAGATCAGCCGATCCGGATCAGGATAGGGCAATGGATGCAGCAGCACCGCATCGATTGCGGAAAAGATCGCGGTGTTGGCGCCGATGGCGAGCGCCAGGGTCAGCACCGCGACGATACTGAATCCGGGATTCTTCAGCAACTGACGGAGTGCATAGCGAAGGTCCTGTAGCATGGCTTTCTCCTGTTGTACGTCGACGCACCTAGTAAAAGATTAGTTTCCCATGGAATATCCACGCGCGGCCCTCTTCGGATAAGCTAGAAACACGCCGGAAACCCGGCCAGGTTTGCCAGCTCAAAGGAGGCACATCGTGAAGACAGCTGCGTTGCGGATTTTCGCGATCGGCGTGGGAGTGGCGCTGCTCACCGCTGCCTACACCCGCATCCATTCCGCGTCCGTGATGACGGACGCCGCCAAGGCGTTTCTCGCCTCGCTCACGCCCCAGCAGCGCGCGCAGGCCACCTTCCAGTTTCAGAATGACGAACGCTTCAACTGGCATTACATCCCGAAGGAACGCAAGGGGCTCGCGCTACGCGAAATGACGGCCGAGCAGAAGCAGCTCGCCCACGCGCTTCTCGCCGCCGGTCTCAGCCAGCAAGGCTACATCAAGGCCGTCAGCATCATGAGCCTGGATGAGGTGCTCAAGATTCTGGAAGGGGGCAAAGGTCCCATGCGCGATCCGGAGGGCTACTTCTTCACGGTCTTCGGCGAGCCTTCCGCCACCGGATCGTGGGGCTATCGCGTGGAGGGCCATCACATCAGCCAGAACTTCACCATCGTCAACGGCAAGGTGCAAGGCGCGCCGAGTTTCTTCGGCACCAACCCTGCCGAGATTCGCGAGGGCCCTCGCAAAGGCCTGCGCATTTTGGCGCGCGAAGAGGATCTGGGCCGCCAGCTTGTGAAGTCGTTCACAGCCGATCAAACGAAGACTGCCGTCATCAGCAAAGAAGCGCCCAAAGAAATTCTGACCGAAGCCTCGCGCAAGGCCGCGCTCAACGGCCAGCCCAGCGGTTTGGAGGCGTCCAAAATGACGCCGGCGCAGCGTGCGCTTTTGCAAAGCCTACTCGACGAATACTGCCAGAACATGACTGATCAGATCGACCAGACCCGCGAAGATCAGATCAAGAAGGCCGGGGACAATATTCACTTCGCCTGGGCCGGCGGCGAAGAGCCCGGTCAAGGTCATTACTACCGCATTCAGTCGCCCAGTTTTCTGATCGAGTTCGATGACACGCAAGACAACGCCAATCATATTCATTCCGTTTGGCGCGATTTTGAAGGCGATTTCGGATTGGACCTGCTGAAGGAACACTACCAAAGCAGCCATCTCTAGCTTGAACGTTACTCGCCGCCGTTTTATTGCATCCCTTGCCGGCTTGAGCGCTACCGCCGGCGCTTACCTGGCTGCCGACAACAAGCCGGGCACGTATCCGTCGGAGATCAAGCGTTACGCGGACGAAGCCACGGAATTCAATGTTTTCCGCTTGACCGATCCCGCGCATCAGAGCTGGTTGCCCGCGCCCTACAACCGCGCAATTTCGAAGAAAACCGAATTTCTGATTCATTCGAACGACCGCTCGGAATCGGTGCAGGCCTATCGGCTGGATTTGAAGAGCGGACAATCCCGGGTTTTGACTCAAGCCACCAATCTCGTCACCGGCTCGCTAACGCTCGCGCCCGATGACCACGAATTCGCTTACCTGGCCGGCCAGTTGCTCTACATGGGACGCACCAACGGCCTGCACGCGCGCGAAGTCTATCGGGCCGAAGACGGGTTTCAGTTCGGGAACGGGTTCAGCCTTTCAGAAGATGGTCTGGTGGCCGCGCTGATCGAGGAGAAGCCGGGGCTGAGCCGCTTGCGCCTGATCACCATGCGGACCGGAGCCGCGGCAACGCTGGTGGAATCGAACGAGCCGCTTTCCGATCCCCAGCCGCGCCCGAAACGCGCCGGCTTGTTATACCGCAAGGCCGGCGAATTATGGGCCGTGAACTATGACGCCGCGCAAAATCGCAAGCTCCGCATCGCACCGGGGGGGCTTGGGACAGCGCTTTGGTCCGGCGATGGGAGAACTGTCGACTATCTGAACTTCCCGCTGGATGGGAAACAACTGAATAACATTCGGGAGTTTACTCCCGATACAAATGAAGATCTATTTGTTTCGGCAACCACGCAGTTCGTAACCTTTAACCACAATGCCGATACCAGTGTTTTTGTGGGCGCCAGCGGCAGCAAAGCGTCGCCGTACCTGTTGCTGCTGGTCCGGTCGGTGAAGCGGGAACTTGCGTTGTGCCAGCATCGCGCCAGCGATCCGCGGCAGGTCACGGCGTTCTTCTCGCCCAACAGCCAGCGCGTGATCTTTCAGAGCGACCGCGATGGCAAGATGGCAATCTACTCCATCGCAGTGGACCGGTTGGTGGAAGACACCGAGACCGCGGAGCCCTGATCGAAGAGGCGGATTACCGCGTCACACGTCTTTCGAATGTCGTGGTTTGCCTCCACCTTCCGACGGCCAGCTGCGCCCATCTCCTCGCGGAACTCCCTTCGATCCAGCAGCGAATGGATGGCCCGCGCGAACTCCACGGCGTCATCAAAATGTTCGATTAAGATTCCGCAGCTGGAATCCAGTACTTCCGGGATCGACCCCACCTTGGAAGCTATCACGCAGCGCCCGCTGGCCAGCGCTTCGAGAATCACCAAGGGGACGCCTTCGCTGCGCGACGGAAGAATAACCATATCGCAAGCGGCCATGAGCGGCGCGAGATCGTCCACCTGTCCCCGGAAATCAAAGACCGCATCCAGCCCCAGCGTGTGGACGCGGCGCTCAAAACGTTCTTTCTCCGGGCCATCGCCGGCGATGACGAATCGAAAATCGCGTTGGGGCCGAAGATGAGAAAGCTCGCGCGCGATGTCGGCCAAAAGCAATGGTTGCTTGCGGCGTTCCAGCCGGGCGGCGAACAGGATTTGCTTGACGGAGCCGGCCACATTCATAGGCGACGGTTGGAATCGTTCCAGATCCACGCCGTTGCGCACCAGCAGAATCTTCGATTCGGGTGTTCCCATCGCAAGCAGACGATCGCGAACCGATTCGGCCAAAGCCACGCGGCAGTCGATATTCGATGCCACTTCGGCGGTGGATGCCACCTGATCCCAGCCTTCGTCCACGTAGTGCACGAGGTCAAATATCCGGAGGTCCGGCAGCAGCTTCTTCAGGTGCGGAAGCGCGGCGTATCCATAGAGACTGTTTTGGAGCAGCAGGCAATCGCATCGCCAGTTCGAAATCATGGAATATAGAGCCGCGATCATGCGCTCGGGCGGGACTACTTGCGCCAGGTCGTAAACGTGATCAGCGCATCCACGCCATTTGCCGAGCCAGCGGTCGTCGCGCGATTGCGTGGCCAAAAGCAAGCTTTCGAATCGGCCGGAATTCAACCTCGACGCGATGTCGTATAGCACCGTCTCGGCGCCGCCCGGCCCCAGGTGCGTTGTCACCAGCGCGACGCGCTTGCGGCCCGGAGAGGGCTTCGGATAGTAGACCAGGGGCTCTACCAAGACATCGCCGAACATCACGGAATTGGGTTGAAATTGCAAATAGAAGGACAGATCGAAGACCGGGCGTCCCACGGCTTTATTGATGCGTTCCTTCGCGCGCAGAGGGACCAGCCTGGCCAGCGAGCGCGCCGGGTGATGCGTCCAGGATCGCAACGAGAGCAGCTCAGCGTTGAGCAAATTCCGGTGCAAACGACTGCCCGCCGATGGCTGCAAAGGTTGCGGGACGGCTTTCCCACTCCAGGCGCCAAGCGCAGCCAATTCAGCGGCCTCAGGCTCCAGACCATCGACCACCCGGATAACGGCCGGCGCCAACGGTACTTCGCCTGGCGCGATTACTTCAATGTCCTCGATGGTCTGACTATCAGGCGGATCAATCCCAATGATGGAAACCGCCGGCGACCAGCGCGCCTTGATGCGCGCGCGGTTTTCGTATCGGTACAGCTCCGGATGCCGTTGCCGAATATGCGCCACGATTTCTGCATGATGAGCTCGCGCCGTGTCGTAAAGTGATACGCCGTGTTTGCGATAGCGGAACAGCGATTGGGGCGCATACTGGCCGAACAATCCGAGCGATCCCAAGCGAAGCCAGAATTCCCAATCCTCGTATCCAAACCGCATCGATTCGTCATAGCCGTCTGCTTCACTCCAGGCCGCCTTTCGAATCAGCGCCGCGTAGCTAAGATAGTTGCGATCGAGCAATCGATACAAGTTATACCGCCCTGGCCGCTCCTGGAAAGTCTGCGTTCCAAATACTTGAAAATCGGTGTATGCGAAGGCCGCATCCGAGTCGCGCAGTGTAGCCAGGCATTCGGCGACATAAGCAGGATCGAGTAAATCATCGGCATCCAGTGTGACCACATACTCGCCATGCGCAGCGCTAAACCCGGCGTTGCGCGCCGCGGCCAGACCGCGGTTCGGCTGTTCCAGGTAGGTGCTAACCAGGCGTGACGCCCGTTCAAGGACGGCCAGGCTCTCGGCCTTGTCCGTGCCGTCGTTCACTAGTACGATTTCAAAATTGCGGTGTGTTTGCGCGGACGCCGACGCGATGGCCTCGATCAAATAGGAGGTCGGATTGTAGGCGGGAATGACGATGGAAACCAGGTCGTCCGGCAAGTTTCAGTGTATCTGGAACGGTCCCCACCAGGCCCTTCAGTTCTGGGCGACAATAGACGATGGAATGACGGAGGATTCCTAGACGATGAAACATTTGATTGGACTAACGTTGTTGCTTTGCACTGGTGCTTGGGCAGCGGATCTTAACCCGATGGACGTTAAGCCGGGCCAGTGGGAGACCACGACGACCGGGCAAATGACCGGCATGCCCACCATTCCCCCCGAAGCGCTGGCGCAGATGACTCCCGAACAGCGCGCCAAGTTCGAATCCGCCATGGGCGCACGGGGTGCGAAGCCGATGGTCAGTACAAGCTGTCGGACGAAGGAGAAAATGGCCCAGGCTTGGACTACAGGACAACAATACACAAAGTCTTGCACGACCACAGTCATAGCTTCCTCTTCCAGCAAACAGGAAGTTCATCTGGAATGCGATCGCGACGGAAAGAAGACGAGCGGCACCATCAAGGTCGAGGCGGTGGATTCAGAGCACATTCGCGGTTCGTTTCAGATGACTGCGGCCACTGGCGCAGACCACGCGATGAGCATGAATTATTCGTTCACCTCGAAGTGGCTGGGCGCAGCCTGCACCGAGACTAAATAATCCTCCAGATCCAGCGGCAACGGCGCGCTGAGCGTGATTCGTTCGCCCGTGCTTGGGCTGCTGAACGTGATCTGCCGGGCGTGCAGAAAATAGCGTCCGAGCGCGCTGCCGGGGGCGCCGTAGAGTTTATCGCCCACCACCGGATGCCCGATGCTGGCAAGGTGCACACGGATCTGGTGCGTGCGCCCCGTTCCGATTTTCACCTCAAGAAAGGTAAAACCTTCCAAGCGCTTTAGCACTTGATAAGACGTACTGGCTTGACGTCCCCGGGCCAGGCGCGCGGTCATGCGAGTGCGGCGAACAGGATCGCGAGCGATGGGCGTGGCGATGCTGCCCTGGTCGTTTTTGACGCGGCCATGCACCAGGGCCAGGTAAATCTTTTCCACTCGGCGCGACGAAAACTGTTCGGCCAGGTTACGATGCGCGGCGTCGTTGCGTGCGATCAGGATCACTCCGCTGGTGAAGCGGTCCAGACGATGCACGATGCCCGGCCGAAGGTCGCCGCCGACGCTAGAAAGCTGATGTCCAAAGCGATGCAGCACGGCGTTGACCAAGGTGCCGGAGTGCTGACCGGCGCCGCTGTGGACCACCATGCCGGCGGGCTTGTTGATCGCGATGACATCGGCGTCTTCATAAAGCACCTCGAGCGGAATATCTTCAGCCCTAGCCCGCAGCGGGGCCAGTTCGGCGGGCTCAACATCGATGCGCTCGGCGCCCTTCAGCAGGAACGAACGTTTTTCGGGCGAACCGTTGACCAAAACCCGCCCTTGCTCGATCCATTCCTGAAGCCGCGCCCTGCTGTACTCCGGCAGGCGTTCGCGCAAGAACTGGTCCAGCCGCTTCCCTCGATCCGCGGGCTTCGGTTCCAGCCACAAGTCACCAGCCACTAGCCACAGTTATATTCAATAGGTGATTCCGAACGCAAACACGTCCAATCGGCTTGTGCTCGGGCTTCTTTTCATTGGACTCGCCACCGCGCGGCTCTGCCACAGCGGCATCGTCTGGGTGGAGGAGGCGTATCCAGCGGCCGCGGCGATCCAGATCTTGAACGGAAAAATGCTGTATCGCGACGTCTGGTTCGACAAGCCGCCCCTATCGGCGCTGGTGTATTTGCTGTGGGATGCGCGCATGGGAGTGCCGCTGAGGATCGCGGGCGCGGCCTTTGTCTTTGCGTGCTGCCTCATGTTGTGGCGATTCGCGCGCGATTTGTGGGGTCCGCGCGAGGGTCTTGCCGCGGCTGTTTTCCTCGGGATCTTTCTCACGTTCGGGATTCCGGCGGCAGTGATGGCATTGGCGCCGGATTTATTGATGGTTCTCCCGCACATCACGGCAGTTTATCTGGCCTGGCGCGGCCGGCCGTTGTTCAGCGGATTGGTGGCCGGCATCGCGCTGCTCGTCAATGCGAAAGCCTTTTTCGTTTTGGCGGCTTGCTTGTTCTTCGCCTGGCCTGGCGCGGGATGGCTTCTCGCGGGCTTTGCCGTTCCGAACATTGTGGCGCTAATTTGGTTCGGCCAGCCCTACCTCGATCAGGTGTGGCGTTGGGGCGCGATGTACTCCGAACAGACTTTTTCGTTCTCCACCGGATTCATTAGAACCGCAAATTGGGCGGGCTTTCAAAGCGCCCTGATCGTCGGAGCCGCGTTCGCGCTTTGGAAGGAAGACCGCTGGAGATGGAAAATGATCGCGTGGCTGCTCCTGTCGCTGGTGGCCGTGGCAGCCGGCTGGCGATTCTTCCCGCGCTACTATTTTCAACTGCTGCCGGTGATGACCCTGCTGGCCGCGCGCGGCTACACGCTCTTGGGTCGATGCCGTGTAGTGATACTCGCGCTGCTGGTGGTCCCGCTCATCCGCTTCGGACCGCGCTATGTGATGCTCGCCGACGATTTGATTCATGACCGGCAAAGTAACTGGAGCGATCTGGTATTGAATCACGACAGCCTGGCGGCGTCGAATCATATCGAACACGGCGGAACACTACTGGTCTGGGGTTACCGGCCCGACATTTTCACATACACCCGCATGCCCGCCGGCAGCCGATTTCTGGATTCGCAGCCGCTCACAGGCGTGTTGGCGGACCGTCATCTAACAAGCTCAGAACCGTTCGCGCCAGCCTGGGCCGCGCGAAACCGCCGCGAGCTGATCGCAACGGATCCAACCTGGATTGTGGATGGTCTGGGCCCTTTGAATCCGAAGCTTGCCATCACGAACTATTCGGATTTGCAGGAGTGGCTGCAGAACTATCGCGAAGTGGGGCGGACGCGGTTCTCGATCATATATAAGCTCAAGTGACTACTCCCCGCTCCAGCACGCCACGCGTTTTTCAAGAAACGCGGAAATGCCCTCCTGCGCGTCGTGTGCAAGCGAGTTCATCGTCATCACTTCCTTAGCGTAAGCGTAGGCTTTGGGCTCGTCGAGGTCGATCTGCGTGTAGTACGCTTGCTTGCCCAGCGCGACGGTAAAGCTGCTGGCATCGGCGATTTTGGAAGCCAGTTCACGCGTCGCTGATGCAAGTTCGGCGGCCGGAACCACTCGATTGACGAGACCCCACTCGGCCGCGGTCGAGGCGTCGATCAACCTGCCGGTGAGCAGCATCTCCATGGCGCGCTTGCGGCCGACGGCTCTGGTGAGCGCAACCATAGGAGTGGTGCAGAACAAACCGATCTTGACGCCGGGCGTCGCGAACGCGGCTTGATCGCTCGCGATGGCGAGGTCGCACGTGGCCACCAGCTGGCATCCGGCGGCGGTGGCGATGCCTTGCACTTGCGCGATTACTGGCTGCGGGATGGATTGGATTTTGGCCATCAGCTCGGTGCAGACATCGAAAAGGCGGCGATAGTCGGCGACCGTGCGTCCCACCATTTCACTCAAGTCGTGGCCCGCGCTAAAGACTTTGCCCGCGGCTTGGAGGATGACGGCGCGGATGTGCGTGTCGGAGGCGAATTCGTCCAGGCACGCAATCAGTTCGAGCATCAAACTGAGCGAGAGCGGGTTGCGGCGGTCCGGGCGATTCAGCGTGATTACGCCGAACTGGCCTTCTCTGCCTGATTCACAGGTAGACGCGATGAGGTGTTGGTAGGGCATAAGCAATAGAGATGTCCCTCGGCGGCCACCGTTTCATCGCTCGGCGCGATCGTTGCACCGGTTTCGACGTGCCGGATGTCCGTGTACCCAGCGTCGCACAGAAAGGCGACAATCGCGCTGGCCTTGCGCCGCTTCTCCCTCTTGGTTTCACCGTGCATCTCGAGAAATAACGCCGGATGGTGCGCCGCCAGCGTTTCGCGAGCGCCCTGCAGCGCTTCAAGCTCCCAACCTTCAATGTCGATCTTGATGAGGTCGGGCGCGGGAAGCGCGGCCTCGGCGATGTCGCGATCGAGCGTCGTGACTTGAATAGGCTGCGAGATTGACGCGATCGCGTTCGGCTCGAGAGTGCCGCCGCCCGCCATCTCGGGACTATAGCGCAGCGTGCCGAAGCCGGCCTGCGCGCCGACACCGAGCTTGCGAACTTGGACATTGCCGAGGTTGTTCGAGCGGATGTTTTCGATCAGGCGGGCGTGGTTGATTTCGTTCGGCTCGTAGGAGATCACCTGCGAGCAGCCCGAGGCGAAAAACAACGTCAGGATCCCGTGAAACGCGCCGACGTCATATACAACCAGACCCTGGAGCCGAAGCTCGCGCCAAAATATTTCTTCCTTGGTCTGCGCGCGACGCAAAAGGAAAGCCGGAATCCAACCCAAGCCGCCCTTGCGGCGCATGCCGCGAATCAGTCCGTGGCGGACCGTGTACTTGAAGTGATCAAAAAGATGTCTGCTGATCCACGCAATCGCGCGGTGCCGGCGCGAGTAATGCTGGAACGGAAGGTCGTCCGCGCTAGTCAAGCTCGAGGATTTCACGGAGTGCATCTTCTATGGCGCCCAAATGCTCGGCACTCAATAGTTCGATACGGCCCGCCAGCCTCTCTCGTGCAATTGCGCGCACTTGATCGATCACAGCGACCGCGGGTCGACCGGAACAGGTCACGCTCACCAGAACCGGCGGCGCGGCCCGCGGTGAACTGGATAGCGGAACCATAACGACCGTGCGCCGATGTTGATTAACGACGCTGCTGCTGATCACCACGCACGGGCGCGTCTTCTTGATCTCAGATCCAACCGTAGGATCAAGGTTCGCCCACCAGATCTCACCGCGCCGCGGCATCTTCCCCAGGGGTGTTCTCCCAATGCTCTGGCATGGCATCGGTAAGAGCGTCGAATTCCCGCTCGATTTCTCTCAGTTCGGGATCTTGGTTTGCGATTTCGCAAGCCAGAATCAATCGCTTCTCGCGATCAGCCAGCTTTTCAGCAATAGCATCCGCCACATATCGTGATCGGTCCCGAGCCGGTACTCTTCGAGTGAAGCTCGAAGCCAAGTCATCGGGCAGTGTAAACGTCATCTTTCGGCTTGCCATACAGCCATACTAACATACTGCTGGAACGCTGGCTAGCCGTCCTCCCCGTCTCCCACCTTCAACACCGCCAGGAACGCCTCCTGCGGAATCTCCACCCGCCCCACGCGTTTCATCCGCTTCTTGCCTTCCTTTTGTTTCTCCAGCAGCTTGCGCTTGCGCGAGATGTCGCCGCCGTAGCACTTGGCTAAAACATTCTTGCCCATCGCCTTGATGGTCTCGCGCGCGATCACCTTGTTGCCGATCGCGGCCTGCAGGGCAACCTCGAACATCTGGCGCGGGATCAACTTACGCAGCCGCTCGATCAAAATCTTGCCGCGGTCATAGGCGAATTCCCTGTGCACGATCATCGACAAAGCATCCACAGGTTCGCCCGCCACCAGCACATCCAGTTTCACCATCGGGGAAATACGGTACCCAGCGAGGTGGTAGTCGAGCGACGCGTAGCCTCGTGAAGCCGATTTCAGGCGATCGTAAAAGTCCAGCACGATCTCATTCAGCGGCAGCTCATACAGCAGCAGCACGCGTCCCGTGCCGATATATTCAAACTTCTTCTGCGTACCCCGCTTTTCTTCCAGCAGCTTCAGAATTTCGCCGACGTATTCCTCGCGCGTGATTACGGTCGCATCGATGATCGGCTCTTCGATCTGCTTGATCACGGAGGGATCCGGAAACTTACTCGGGTTGTAAACTTCGATCAGCTCCCCGTTCATCGCCGTCACTTTGTAGCGCACTCCCGGCGCCGTAGTGATCAGATTGATTTGAAATTCGCGCTCCAGGCGCTCCTGAATGATCTCCAGATGCAGCAGGCCAAGAAACCCGCAGCGAAAGCCGAATCCGAGCGCCACCGAATTCTCCGGCTCGAAGTTGAACGCGCTGTCGTTCAACCGCAACTTTTCCAGAGCCTCGCGTAGCCGCCCATGCTCGTGCGATTCCACCGGATACAGGCCCGCGAAAACCATCGGCTTGATTTCCTGGAAACCGGGCAGCGCCTCGGGAGCGGGATTTTCGGCGCCGCTAACGGTATCGCCGATCTGCGCGTCAGAGACGGTCTTGATGTTCGCGAATAAGAACCCAACTTCACCAGCCGAAAGCTCATCGCACGGCACCGGCTTGGGCGATTGGTACCCGACCCCGTCCACTTCGCACAACGCCCCGGTGGCCATCAACTTGATCTTCTGGCCTACTCGTAGCGTGCCGTCCACCACGCGCACCAGAATGATGACGCCGCGGTAAGGATCGAACCAGGAATCGAAAATGAGCGCTCGCAGCGGGGCCTCGGGCGAGCCCGTGGGAGCCGGTACCAGATGCACCACGGCTTCCAGCACATCCTTGATACCGATGCCTTGCTTGGCGCTTACCAGGATCGCGTCTTGCGCCGGAAGGCCGATCAATTGCTCAATTTGCTCGCGAATTTTTTCCGGCTCGGCCGACGGCAGATCGATCTTGTTGATCACCGGAATGATTTCGAGATTGTGGCTCAGCGCGAGATAAGTGTTGGCGAGCGTCTGCGCTTCCACTCCTTGCGACGCATCCACCACCAGCAGCGCGCCCTCGCAGGCTTGCAAGCTGCGCGAAACTTCGTAGCTGAAGTCGACGTGGCCTGGCGTATCGATCAGGTTCAGCTGGTAGAGCTGCCCGTCGTCCGCGCGATAATTCAGCCGCACCGCGTGGGCTTTGATGGTGATGCCGCGCTCGCGCTCCAGATCCATCGTGTCCAGTACCTGCTCCATCATTTCGCGTTGCGAAAGCGCGCCCGTAGTTTCGAGCAACCGATCCGCCAGCGTGGACTTGCCGTGATCGATGTGCGCGATGATAGAGAAGTTCCGGATGAAAGCTGGATCCATGCGGTAGAATGAGGCCTGAACCCCAAGTATCCCATATCCCACCAAAGTGACCGAAGGAAAACCGATCGAAGAAAATCTCGACGCGCGCGGACTGAAATTCGCCGTCGTATGCGCCCGATTCAATAGCTTCGTCACCGACCGGATGCTGGAGGGAGCGCTGGATGCCCTGAAACGCGCTGGCGCCACCGATGACCGATCCATCGAGGTCGTAAAGGTGCCAGGAGCTTGGGAGTTGCCGCTCGCCGCCAAAACCCTTGCCGAAGGCAACAAGCCCGATGCCATCATCGCGCTGGGAGCCGTGATTCGCGGCGATACGCCGCATTTCGATTACGTCGCGGGACAGGCCGCCGCCGGACTCGCCGCGGTGCAGCTCGAATCTGGAATTCCCGTCGCTTTCGGCGTTCTGACCACCAACACAGAGCAGCAAGCCATCGATCGCGCCGGCGGCAAAGACGGCAACAAGGGCTACGATGCCGCGATGACCGCCATCGAAATGGCGCACCTCGTTCGCAGGCTGCGAAAATAGTTGCAGGAATGGCAGCCCGTCACCGATCCCGCCAGCGAGCTCTGCAGGTTCTCTACCAATGGGACATGACCAAGCGTCCCATGGAAGAAACCATCGGCGCCTTCTACGACACGTTGCGCGCGGAGGGCGCACCGGAACCTGCTGAAGAAGCAGATGACGACGATGCCCCGCGCGACGGACGCGACGAGTTTATGGAAGAGCTGGCCAACGGGACGTCCGCCATGGCGCCGGATATCGACCATCGCATCTCGGAAAAATCCGCGCATTGGAAGCTGGAGCGCATGCCGGTTGTCGATCGCAACATTCTGCGCCTCGCCATCTACGAAATGAGTCGCCACGACACGCCTGCTGCGGTGGTGATTGACGAAGCGCTGGAGCTGGCGCGGCAATTTTCTGGTGACGAGTCTGTAGCGTTCATCAACGGCGTGCTGGATGCCGTTCATAAGGAAGGCCGAAACTAAGCCAGGGCGCATGAAGATCCTTATGGTGGCTTCCGAGGCCGCGCCCTTCGCAAAAACAGGCGGACTCGCCGATGTTGTGGGCGCGCTTCCCGCGGCGCTGAAGGAACGCGGCCAAAGCGTGGCGGTGGTGATTCCCGCCTATCGCCAAAACTACTATGCGCAACCCCCGCGCGAAGTCTATCGCGATCTGTTTATCCCCATTGGCCCAGGCTACCTGGTGAACATACTCGATGCCACCAGCAACGGCGTCACCTACTATTTCGTCGACTGCCCCGCCCTGTTCGATCGCGATGGAATTTACGGCCGGGGGCAGTCCGATTTCCCCGACAATCATGTGCGCTTTGCGGTGCTCTCGCTCGCGGCCATCGGCGTGGCGCGTCACTTGTTCCCGGCCGATCTCTTGCATCTGCACGACTGGCAGGCCGCGTTCACCTCCGTCTACCTGCGCGAACATTTCCGCGGCGATCCCGCCTTCCTCCGCGTCAAGTCGCTGCTCACTATTCACAATCTCGGCTATCAAGGAATCTTCGGCCCTGACGTTGTTCCCCACATCGGACTCGATCCGCGCTGGATGAACCCGGAGCAACTGGAGTTCTACGGCAACTTGAATCTTCTGAAAGCCGGCATTGCCTGGAGCGACGCCGTCAGCACCGTCAGCAAAGGCTACGCCCGCGAGATTCAAACGCCCGAGTACGGTTTTGGTTTGGATGGATTCCTCCGCAAACACGGGCCGATCACCGGAATCGTCAACGGCGTCGATTATAGCCAATGGAGTCCCGAGCACGACCCGCATATCGCGCGTAATTACTCGCCCGCCGATCTCTCCGGAAAGCGCGAGTGCAAGCAAGCCATCCTGTCCGAGTATGGGCTGCCACACGACCATCTCGATCGCCCGCTCGCGGCCGTGGTTTCGCGCTTCGCATCGCAAAAGGGCTTCGACCTTCTCGCCGGCGCCGCGTCGCTCATGCTCCAGGAAGATATGAACCTGGTGGTGTTGGGCTCGGGCGACCCTGTCTACGAGTCCATGTTTCACGCGCTGGCGCGGGCCTATCCGGATAAGGTAGGCGTGCGGGTGGGCTACGACGACGGCCTTTCGCACCGCATTGAGGCAGGCGCCGACATGTTCCTGATGCCCAGCCAGTATGAACCCTGCGGTCTCAACCAGATTTATAGCCTCAAATACGGCACCGTCCCGGTGGTCCGCGCCACGGGCGGCCTGGATGATACCATTGATGAAGATACCGGTTTTAAGTTCCGCGACTATTCCGGTGACGCCCTGCTCGAGTCCGTGCGTCTGGCCCTAAAGGCCTTCGAAAATAAGGACGATTGGACGCTCAGGATGCGGCGGGGCATGGAAAAGGACTTTTCGTGGAGCGCGTCGGCGGGCGAGTATGTGGAGCTGTATGGCCGCCTGCTGGGGGTATGAATCCTTTTGCCAGTATTGACATCTATTTAACTTAGGAGACCGACAAGATTATGGCTGGTGCGAATACACTGACATTTACCGACGCGACCTGGGATAAAGACGTCCTGAATTCCGAAGCCCCGGTCCTGGTGGACTTTTGGGCCGAGTGGTGCGGGCCGTGCCGGATGATGACGCCGACTGTAGACGCCATCGCCGAGGCTTACGCCGGCCGCGTCAAAGTGGGCAAGCTGAATGTCGATGAAAACGGCGCCACCAGCATGCGCTACAACGTCCGCGGCATCCCCACGCTGCTCCTGTTCAAGGGCGGCAAGGTGGTGGAGCAGAAGGTGGGCGCGGTCGGCAAGACCGACGTCCAGAAGATGCTGGACGCGCACGTCACCGCCTAAACTGAACCGCGCGCGTGAGCAAGCGGTAGTGTAAAATCGGGCATGATCGCCCGACCTCCGCTTCTGCTCCTGGCCTTGGCCACAATCGTTTGCGCCACCGATTTCCCCTACCAGCAGCCTCCCAAGGAAATCCGCGACGTTCTCAACGCCCTGCCCACTCCTGCCGTCTCGGTTAGCCCGCAGCGCGATTACGCAATCTTTCTGCAAGCCGTTCGATACCCGCCCATCGCCCAGGTCGCACAGCCGTTTCTGCCGCTCGCGGGCCTGCGCGTAGATGCCAACACCAACAGCCTGCACATGGCGAATTATTTCATTTCGTTCGCGATCAAACGGCTGCCAGGAGGCGAAGACATTGCCATCACGTTACCGCGTGATGGGAAATTCGGCGCTCCGGTTTGGAGTCCCGACGGCAAGCAATTCGCCTTCACCAACACCGCAGCCAAGGGCGTCGAACTATGGATCGGCTCGCCATCCACGGCACAGACGCGCCGCATCCCCGGCATCACGGTCAATGGCGTACAGATCGGCGGCGCCCCGATCCAGTGGCTGGGCGATAATCGTACCCTCATCGTGAGCACGGTTCCCGCCAACCGCGGCCCCGCTCCCGTCGAACCCGCTATCCCCGTTGGCCCGCACGTGCGCGAGAGCACGGGCAACGCTGGTCCCGCGCCAACCTTCGAGGACCTCCTGGCCACGCCCCACGACGAAGACCTCTTTGATTATTACGCCACTTCGCAGCTTGTTTATCTCGATGCGGCCAGCGGAAAATCGACCCCACTCGGCAAGCCCGCCATCTACACCGTGGTCCGCCCGTCTCCCGATCAGAGCCATCTGCTCATCGGCTGGCTGCACAAGCCGTATTCCTACCAATTGACGGCCCGGGCCTTTCCGGAAGAAATCGAGATTTGGAATCGCACTGGAAAAGTGGAATACAAAGTCGCGAGCCTTCCTCTGGCGGATCGCGTTCCACTCGCTGGCGTTCGCACCGGCCCCCGCTCTTACCAGTGGTTGCAGGACAAGCCGGCAACGCTGGTTTGGGCCCAGGCGCTGGACGGCGGCGACCCCAAGGCGAAGGTCCCGAACCGCGACGCGATCCTGCTGATTGCGGCTCCCTTCAGCGCCCAGCCGACCGAGGTCTTTAAAACCGGCGAGCGTTTTCGCAGCTTGCAGCCGCTGGCCGATGGCAAGGCGCTGGTGGAGGATTACGAACGCGTCAAGCGCATCGTGCGCACCTTCGAAATCAGTCTCACTAAGCCCCAGACAGAAGCTCGTCTCATCTTCAGTCTTAATGAACGCGATGCCTATCACAATCCCGGAACACCCGTTCTGAAAACCACGCCCGACGGACGCCGCCAGGTGCTCCAATCCGGCGATGACATTTATCTGGAAGGCGAAGGATCGTCGCCCACCGGCGACCATCCCTTTCTCGACCGTTTCAATCTCGCCACCGGCAAACCGCAGCGGCTGTTTCAATCCGATGGCAGAGCGTACGAAACCATCGCTGCCGTGCTCGACGATAGCGGCACGCGCCTGCTCACGCGCCGCGAAAGCCCCACCGAGCCCCCGAATTACTTCATCCACGCGGGTTCCGAAGTGAAGCCTCTCACGCGCTTTCCCGATCCCACGCCGCAGACTGCCGGTGTCACCAAGCAGTTGGTCACCTATAAGCGCGCCGACGGCGTGCCTCTCTCGTTCACGCTCTATCTTCCCGCCGGCTATAAACCCGGCACGAAACTGCCGGCTCTGATCTGGGCGTATCCATATGAGTTCAGCGACGCCGCCACGGCGGGTCAGGTGACCGGGCACGCCGCGCAGGCCTTCAGCGAGCTGACTTACCACCAGTTGTTCGTGCTGCATAACTATGCTCTGCTCGACAACGCCGCCATGCCGATCATCGGCGACGCGGAAACCGTCAACAATACCTACGTGGAGCAACTGGTCATGGACGCGCAGGCCGCCGTCGACAAGGCCGTCGAGATGGGCGTCGTGGACCGGGATCGCGTGGGAGTCTTCGGTCACAGCTATGGCGCATTCATGACCGCGAACTTGCTGGCGCATTCCAAGTTGTTTCGCGCGGCGGTGGCCGAAAGCGGCGCCTACAACCGGACGCTGACGCCCTTTGGCTTCCAGACTGAAGAACGCACGTTCTGGGAAGCGCCCGACATTTACACCAAGATGTCGCCTTTCTGGTACGCCGATAAGATCAAGACTCCCATCCTTCTCATCCACGGCGAGGCCGACGACAATACCGGGACTTACCCCATCCAGTCCGAGCGAATGTTCGCCGCCATCCGGGGCAACGGCGGCACGGTACGTTTGGTCATGCTGCCCGCCGAGGCGCACGGATACCGCGCGAAAGAGTCGCTCGAGCACGTGCTCTACGAAGAACTCAACTGGTTCAACAAATATTTGCAGTGACCGCTGCCTGAGGTGGGGCGGTCCCCCTGGACCGCGGCCGACGCCCTCGTCGGCCTCCTACGCCGGCGTCGTAAGAGCCCCTTCCGCAGCAGATCCTACCAACGCCACATATTTGGCGAACACGCCCGACCGGTACCGAGGTTGCGGCGCTTTCCATTTCGCCAGCCGCTCGCGCACCACATGCTCCGGCACTTCCAGATTGATGGTGCGATTCGCGATGTCGATGTGGATCGTGTCCCCTTCCTGAACCGCTGCGATAGGCCCGCCCACCTGGGCCTCCGGCGCAACGTGCCCTACGCAGAATCCTCGGGTCGCCCCGCTGAACCGTCCGTCGGTCAGAAGCGCGACGCTATCGGAAAGCCCCGCGCCGACAATCTTGCTGGTCACTTGCAGCATTTCGCGCATGCCGGGCCCTCCGCGCGGCCCTTCATATCGAATCACGACAATGTCGCCGGGATGGATTTTCCCCGCGAGTATCGCTTCCTGAGTTTCCTCTTCGGAATCAAAGACGCGCGCTGGTCCTCGCTGCTCGCTGCGCTCGATGCCGGTCACTTTGATCACGCAACCATCCGGCGCGAGCGTTCCACGCAAAATCACTAGGCCGCCCGACTTCTTGATCGGCTTATCCAGCGGATGGATCACCTCTTGACCGGGCGTTTCCTTCGCCTCCGCCGCTTCTTCGCCCAGCGTCCGGCCTGTCACCGTCATGGCCGAGCCATCGGCGTAACCACCTTGCACCAGCCGCTGCGCGATCACGCCAATCCCTCCGGCTTTATCCACGTCCACGGCAACGAATTTACCCGCGGGTTTCAAGTCCACCAGCAGCGGAGTGCGCTCGCTGATGGTCTGGAAATCGTCGATCCCGAGTGGAACTCCGGCCTCGCGCGCCATCGCCAACAGATGCAGCACTGCGTTTGTGGACCCGCCCGTAGTCGCCACCGACGCGATGGCGTTGTCGATAGCTTTGCGCGTCACAATGTCGCGCGGCCGCAAGTTATTCTTCACCAGATCCAACACCAGCCGCCCGCAGCGCGCCGCAACTCCGTGCTTGCGAGCGTCTACCTGCGGAACCGCGGCTGTGCCTAAAGGCGACAACCCGATCAGTTCCATCACCGTCGCCATCGTATTCGCTGTGAATTGTCCGCCGCACGCGCCTGCGCCCGGGCAAGCGGAATTCTCGATCTCGAGCAGCTCCTCGTCCGACATCTTGCCGGTGGCATTGGCTCCCAGGGCCTCGTACACGTCCTGAATCGTCAGGTCGCGGCCGTTATGCCGGCCAGGAAGAATCGATCCTCCGTACAAAATCAAACTGGGCGTATTGAGCCGCAACAAGGCCATCGCCGCGCCCGGAATCGTTTTGTCGCAAGCCACCAGCGCCACGATGCCATCGAACATGTGGCCACGCGCCACCAGCTCGATGGAGTCCGCAATAAGATCGCGGCTGACTAGCGACGCTTTCATCCCCTCGGTCCCCATGGTGATCCCGTCGCTGATCGCGATCGTGTTGTACTCCATCGGCGTGCCGCCGGCTTGCCGGATTCCTTCGGCCACATCCACCGCCAGCTCGCGCAATTTGAAATTGCACGGCATGGTGCCGATCCAGGTATTGGCGATGCCGATGAGCGGCTTCTTCATGTCCTCGTCGGTGAGGCCGATGGCTTTCAGGAACGCGCGTGCCGGAGCGCGGTCCTTGCCCTGTGTAATGGTGTAGCTGTTTAGCTTCATGGAAACTTCCAGTGTATATGATGAACTCATGACCGCCGCGCAAATCAAGGCCCTGGCGCGCGAGTGCGGCTTCGAGCTCTCAGGAATCGCGCGAGCCGAGCCTTTGCCCAACGACAGCCGGCGTTATCTCGATTGGGTGGATCGCGGAATGGCCGGCGCGATGGGCTATCTCACCGACCGGCGCGCGACCGTGCGAACCGATCCTAAACTCCTGCTCGCCAGTGCGCGCTCCATCATTTGCGTCGCCAAGCTATACAACGGTCCCGAGCCCCGCTCTACTGAAGTGACCAACGATATGCAGGACGCCGGCCTTGGCTGGGTCTCGCGCTACGCCTGGGGAGACGATTATCATCACGTACTGCGGCGCGGTTTGGAAGAGCTGGCGCAGAAACTTGGGCGTCATCACGAATACAAGATTTGCGTGGACACCGCGCCATTGCTCGAGCGCTCCTACGCGCGCCAAGCGGGCCTGGGCTGGATCGGCAAGAACACTTGTCTGATCAACCAGGAGATCGGCTCGTGGGTGTTTCTCGGCGAGATTCTTACTTCACTTGAAGTCGAATCGGACTCCCCGCCCCCCGATCGCTGCGGCACCTGCACGCGCTGCATCGATGCTTGTCCCACGCAAGCCATCGCGCCACAAGGCTACGAAATCGACGCACGCCGTTGCATCCCCTACTTCACCATCGAACTGCACGGAGCCGCGCCCCAGGAGTTGCGCCACGCCATCGGCCAACATATCTTTGGTTGCGACATTTGCCAGGACGTGTGCCCCTGGAACGGGCGCGCGCCGGTCGCGCACGAGCCCGCATTCGAGCCTCGCCATTTTGCCCCGCCCCTGGAAGAATTAGCGGGACTGACCGAAGACGAATTTCGTGCCATGTTTCACGCGAGCCCTATCCAGCGCGCCAAATATGCGGGTTTCTTGAGGAATGTCGCGATCGCGATGGGCAACAGCAAGCTGGAGAAATTCCGCGAGCCACTCGAACACCTGGCCGCGTTCCCGAACCCGCTAGTCGCCGACAACGCTCGCTGGGCGCTCGAACAGCTGCGCCCGGCTCCTGCCTCGACGATCTCCTGAGTTCATCTACGGCAGTTGCAGATCCAATGCGTAAATTTCCTGGGTGCCGTTGTCGCGCAGCAATAGGGGCGAGTCGTCCGGTGTCAGACCCATCGAAGGGAAAGGGGAAACCGACGATTGGGCGCGTCGGAAGCCTTCGAGGTTCGTAACGCGTTCCAGCTTGTGGTCGTTGATTCGTACGCGAAAGATCGCGGCGTCCCTGTTCGGGTAAGAGTCGAAGTAGATATATTGGCCGTCGCGCGACCACGCCGGAGAATTCACAGCGGTCCTGGCTAGTTCCGTCCACTTTTGAGTGGCAACGTCAAGCAACATCATCGCTTGCGAATCAGCCGTCAACGCCGAGATGTGCCGGCCATCCGGCGAGAAGCTCGGATGCCACAGCCCCTCGGACCTCAGGAGAATGGAAACTTGGCGAGTCTTGAGATTCAAAATCCTAATTGCCAGGCCACCGGGTTCACTTGTCAGATCCTGGCCAAAGACGAGAGACTCGCCATCTGCCGACCAGCTCGGGTCAATATCGACGTGGTCTCCCGTGGTCAACTGTACGGGGGCGCCGCCGTCGACCGAGAGAGAGTAAATCTTTTGAGGCTTACCGGTCATCCTGATCGAGAAAGCGATGCGCTTCCCGTCGGGAGACCAGCGCGGCGCGATGGCCCGCGCGGGAGGGAAAGTGAGCTGCAGGCGCTCGCTGCCGTCCAGCTTGCTCCGCCACAGGCTGCCCTCCGGATAAAGAGTATATGTCACCCACTTGCCGTCCTTCGAAAAATCCAATTGTTCAGCCCCGATGGCGGATAGAAAGGGTTGAAATTGCTGTGACTTCGCATCGTAGCGGACCAATTCGCCGCGCTGCTGTACCCCGATCGCGTAGAGTTTTCGGCCATTGGGGTCGGGAACAGGCACATGGAAATCGAACGGCCCGGAAGTCAATTGAATCGGCTCACGACTCGATCTTTCGAATGAACCTCCCTTTTCGCGAAGGGCCCACAAGTTTGAATTGCCGGCTCCTCCGCGGACCGCTTCGAAAATGTAATACCTGCCGTCCGGGGTCCAAGAGCCGCACAGCTCGTTATGTGGTTTGTTCCAGTCAGGAAGAATAGGGTGAAGCCCGGTTCCATCCGAGCGAACTTCCCAAATCGACCACGAATTGGTCTTTGAATCCAGAACCGTGAAACGGAGAATGCTCCCGTCCGGTGAGAAGCGAGGGAAAAAGGCGACGCCGGAAACGGTAGCAAGCTTGCGGGATCCCGTTCCGTCAAGATTGCTCTGATAAATGTCCGACCCCACGATGTAAACGATGTGCCGCCCATCGGGGGAAAAGGCGCCGTCGTTCGCGCGTACGTCTCCGATGCGGCGGGGCGTTCCTCCCAATATCGGTACGGCCCAGAGTGGCGCCTGGACTTCATTCGAGGTAACGCTTTGAACCAGAAGCTCGGATCGATTGGGAGCCATGGAGAGCAGCAGGGGAGTTGATATGGATGTGGAGAACGGTAGCGTTTCGCCTCCCAGGGCCGAAACTTGGGCGATGCCCCAGCTCCCGTTTGCCTCCTCGTTGAAATAGAGTCTTGAGCCTTCGGCCCAAAGCGACTGAATCTCTAATGCCGAGGTCTTCTGGCGGCCGTCGCGGGTGATTTGCGTCGAGCCGACCACTTTGGGCGATGGGACCGGGCGTGCCAACCACAAGTAGCCGAGAACCACGGCGACTATGGCGGCAGCGCTGCCTACAATGGCGATGGCGGACCGCCGGCTCAGCGACCTCGCGTGAACTTTGCCTTCCGGAGGCGGCGGCGATTGTCTAGAATCCTTGCCCGCGAGCGATTCGTCGATTTCGATTCGCGCATCTCCGATGGCCTGGAGCCGTTTCCTGACATCTTTTTGCAGGCACCTCTCCACCAATCGGCGAATACCCGGAGGAGTCGACGCGGGCAACTGGTCCATTGGCGGTTCCTTGGTCAGAACGGCGGCCAGCGTGTCAGCGACGGTTTCGGCCGCGAAGGCCTGCCTGCCGGTCAACATCTCGTAGAACACAACGCCAAACGCGAAGATGTCCGAGCGCCTGTCCACCGGCCTGCCGCGCGCCTGCTCGGGGCTCATGTAGGCCGCCGTGCCCATGATCATGCCCGCGCGGGTCGGGGAAATCGTGAGCGTCGGCGAATTCGCGGGATTCGATGCTTCGCCGGCCGAGGGTTGTGCGATCGCCGCCAGTCCGAAATCGAGAACCTTGACCACGCCCTCTGGAGTCACTTTGATGTTGGCGGGTTTCAGATCGCGATGGATAATGCCCTTCTCGTGCGCGGCTTCCAGCGCGTCGGCGATCTGGCGCGCGTAATTTAACGCGGTCTCAAGCGGGAGCGGCCCCTGGAGCGTTTCACCTTCCACCAACTCCATCGCCAACGCGCGTTCCTCCACGCCGTAGATCTGAGCGATGTGGGGATGATTGAGCGATGCCAGAACTTCGGCCTCACGCTGGAATCGCGCCATGCGTTCGGGGTCGGCGGCAAAGGAATCCGGCAAGACCTTCAGCGCAATCTCGCGCTTCAACTTGGTGTCTTTCGCGCGGTACACTTCGCCCATTCCGCCCGCGCCGAGGGGCGCGAGGATTTCGTACGGGCCGAGTCTTTCGCCTGCAATCATGACGATCAAACAAGTCTATCGTGGCTGGTCAGAGAATGGCCGAGAGTCACCGCTTCAGTAGCTCGGTCCAATTCACCACCACGTGGTAGGAGGGCGAGGCGGCGGCGCCGGAGCCCGATGGCGCGGCGATGAGAAATCGGTTGCCATCCGCGGCAACGTCCCAACCCTCGGAGCGTGCCGGCGACCTGAAGAGCTGCTGCGGCGCTCCGGTTTGGAACGTCCCGCCCGCGGCGTTTACGTTCACCGACATAAAGTAGCCATCTGGCGCCAGATAGAAGAGTTCCTTTCCATCCCCGCTCCAATGGGGGTCGTGCCCTCCGTCTTGCGACACCTGATGGAGGCCGCCGGGAGCGGGAGATCCTGGGTTCGCCTCGTCGAATGGCAGCACGTAAACCTCGTTCTTCCCGGACTGATTTGACACGTACGCGACCCAACGGCCGTCCGGAGAGAACTGGCCGCCAAATTCGCTAAACTCCGTGCGCAAGAAAGAAAGCGGCTTGCGATCGGCTGCGGATCCACCCACGGGCAGTATCCACAGATCGCCTTGTTTTCCGGCCGAACCTAGAGCAGTGTACATCAGGAAACGGCCATCGTGGCTCCAACTGGGGATGGCCTTGAGATCAGGTGACTGCAACAGCAGCTCCTCCTCGCCCCCCAAATTCGAAGCCTTCTGGTAGATGGCATACCCGCCCCCGCGTAACGACACAAACGCGATGCGGCTGCCGTCAGAGGACCAGGCAGGTTCCCGCGCAGGATTCCCAAACGTGAACTTCGTGTTCACGCCGCGCGTAAAATCGAAGATCCACAGGTCGGTGTCGCGCTCATAGGCGACCCGCGTCTGATCCGGAGAAAGCGCCAGGTCGCTGTACTCGCCGATCTCGCCGGCGGTGGACAGGACGCCGCCCTTCCGGTCATACCAGGTGAGTTGCGCGCTCAGTTGGGTTCTGGCGCCCCGGAAGGCGATTACACCGGCCGGAGACGCGCCAAAAGATCGAACCTGCTCGGCGATGGGAACCGCGTCGCCAGTAAATTCCAGCCGCTTCGGATCGAACGGCTGCGCCAATATCGTGCCGCCCCCCGCACCAGTAAACGTATTGATGAGGCCGCGCACGAACAGAACGAAGCCAGGTGCACGGCCTGCCAGCGGCGACGGCACGTACACCACATTGGTAGCGTCAGGCAGCAATCTTTTGTTGCTCTGCTGCTCTGGCTGAGCGTCCAGGGAGCCGATGTAGATACCGCCATTTTCGTCAGGTATCGATATTCGCCAGTAGAGGAAGTGACGCCCGTCCGGCAGCATCGACGGATACCCGTGTGCAAATTCATTGCGGGAGTGGTCGAGCGCAGTGAGCGGCGTAGGCATTCCGCCCGAGGCCGAAACCTGCTGCAAGGGCCCCAGGGTGCCAAAGAGAATCCTGTTGTCAGAGGTCCAAAGTCCCCCGTTAACCGTTAGGGCATCGCAGATCGTTTGCGCCGGGCCGCCGGACGCCTCGATTTTCTTGAGCTTTCCGCCACTCGCAAACGCGAGGAAGCGGTTGTCCGGCGACCAAACCGGGGCTTTCGACGCGTCTTCGGTGCCGGCCAGAGGACGGGCTTCCTCAGTGTCCAGAGACCGAACCCAAATCATGGACTTGCCGTCCGCAGCAGTGACAACGAAGGCAGTCTTGCGGCCATCGGGCGAGACCGCCAGGTCGAGATTCAATGAGGCGTTGGCGGGCGCGGGAATCTCGAAGCGCACCAGCTCCTTGACGGGCGGCTTTTCGCGGAAGTGAACGAACACCAGCGCAACGAGCGCAACGAGCAGCATCCCAGCCAAACCCCAACCCACCCAACTGAACCGCGACCGTGAGGGAGCGGCAGCAACCGCGGCGTCTTCCGCCAGCAGCTCCCACGCGTCACCGATATCACGCAGCCGTTTCTTCGGATCTTTCTCCAGACACTTCTTCAGTAGACGCCGCGCTTTCGCCGGAACCTGCTCCCAATCCGGCTCCTTGGTGAGCACCGCCGCCAGAGTGTCCGAAACCGTCTCGCCCGCGAACAATCGCTGGCCCGTCAACATCTCGAACAGCACCACTCCGAACGCCCAGATATCGGTTCGTTTGTCCACCACTTTGCCGCGCGCTTGCTCTGGACTCATATACGCAGCCGTCCCCAGGATCATCCCGGCCCGAGTCGGAGAGATAGTGATCGTCGGGGAATTGTTAACGTCAGCTCCCTCATGGTCACGGTTCGGAACCGCGGCCAATCCGAAGTCGAGCACTTTGACCACACCATCGGGCGTGACCATGATGTTGGCCGGTTTCAGGTCGCGATGAATGATCCCTTTATCGTGCGCGGCCTCGAGTGCGTCAGCAATTTGGCGCGCGTAGTTGAGAGCAGTCTCAATTGCCAGCGGTCCTTCGAGAGATCCGCCCGGAACCAACTCCATCACCAACGCCCGGTCTTCGATACCGTAAATCTGCGCGATGTTGGGATGATTCAACGACGCCAGAACCTTGGCTTCGCGCTCGAAGCGTGCGATACGTTCGGGGTCTTGCGCGAAAGAAGGAGGGAGAACCTTGATCGCAACGTCACGGTCGAGCTTGGTGTCACGTGCGCGATAAACCTCGCCCATGCCGCCCGCGCCAATGGGCGCGAGAATTTCGTAGGGGCCAAGACGGTCGCCTACAGGGATGGGCATGGGTATTGGAACAATTCTACTCTGCCCAGCCTTGACGGTTTTAGTAACATCAACCTCATGCAGCACCATCGCTCAATCGCGCTGGCTGGAGGCATCGGCATTGCGGCGGCCCTAGTGCTTTATGCGGCCAAAACCGACGGCATGAACGTGATCACCGGACCGAAGGCGTTCACCAATACTGCTTCTCTTAGTCCCGGCTTGGCCCGCAGGATCACCGCGCAGGATCTTCCGCAACCTCAACCTCCCAGCCTGCTGCCAAAGCTCTCGATGTACCTGGCAGCCGGTTTCGGCAGGAGCTCTGCGCGGCCTGAAAACGCCATTCCAAAGGCGCCGGCCGGTTTCAAAGTGGACATCTATGTCGCAAGCGGACTCACCAACCCGCGGCAAATGCGCAGGTCTCCGAACGGCGACGTCTTCCTGGCGGATACGGGCGGCGGAACGGTTCGAGTCTTCCGCGGCATCACGGCCGGGGGCAAGCCGCGGGAATCTTCGGTGTACGCCAGTCTGCCTGGCGCATTCGGCATAAACTTCTATCCTCCAGGACCGAATCCACAGTGGGTGTATGTGACCAATAGCACCACGCTGGTGCGATACGCCTATAAGAACGGCGATCTCCGGGCCACCGGAGAGCCCGAGAAGCTGATCGCGGACATTCCCTCCGGCGGACACTCAACCCGCGACATTGTCTTTTCCAAAGATGGTAAGAGCCTGTTCCTGGCGGTTGGATCGGCGTCCAACAATAGCGACGATGCCGCCGAATTCCACCGCGCCAACATCCTGGAGTACACACCCGACGGCAAGTTCGTTGGCGTCTATGCGTCGGGCATTCGAAACCCGGTGGGTCTGGCGATCAACCCGGAAACGGGCGAGCTGTGGACCTCCGTCAACGAACGCGACAACTTGGGCGACAACCTGGTTCCCGATTATGTGACCCATGTCGCGCGCGGCGGATTCTACGGCTGGCCGTGGTTTTACATCGGCGGCCATCAGGATCCAGCACATGCCGGCCAACATCCCGAGTTGAAGGACAAGGTGATCGTGCCCGACGTCCTGATTCAGGCTCATAGCGCTTCGCTCGGCATGACGTTTTACGACGGCGCGATGTTTCCAGCCGAGTATTCGGGCGATGCGTTCGCGGCCGAGCACGGATCTTGGAACCACTCCCAGGGCGCGGGTCGCGAGGTGATCCGCATCCCTCTAGAGAAGGGTCGCGCTACGAGCGGCGTTTATCAAGACTTCCTCACCGGATTCGCCACCGACGGAAAGGCATGGGGCAGACCCGTGGGAGTGGCGGTTGCGGCCGACGGCTCGTTGCTGGTATCGGACGATGGCGCTCGGGTGATCTGGCGCGTGAGCTATGCAAGCAAGTAAGTATCTGGTCGTATTAGCCGGCGCCGGACTCGGCGGGCTTGCCCGTTACGTGGCCGGCACATGGATCATGCAAAAATACGCCGGCCGTTTTCCACTCGGCACTTTCTTCATTAACATCACCGGCTCATTTTTAATCGGCGTGCTCATGACTCTCTTCCTGGAGCGTTGGCAGCCTCACTCAAATTGGCGCTTATTTCTGGTGGTCGGAGTTCTGGGCGGCTACACCACCTTTTCCAGTTTTGAGTACGAAACTTACCAATCCGTGCGCGATGGCGCGCATTGGATGGGATTATTCTACGTTCTGGGCAGCGTCGTTCTTGGTTACCTCGGCGTCTGGCTGGGCGCGGCGCTCGCAGGCCGCCGCTAAGTGCTCGCAGCACCAAATTTGAAACGAATTTACCCCCCGTTGAATCAATCGGACAGGGGATTCCATGATGCGCTTGAATGCTGCTACTCGCTCGCTGTTGTTCGCGCTGATGACACTAGCTATACCAGCGCCTCGTCCGCGCAGATTATCCTTACCATCGGCATCGCTCCACCGCCGCTTCCCGTATACGATCAGCCCAGTTGCCCCGGCGATGGTTACATTTGGACCCCCGGATATTGGGCTTACGCCGCTGACGGATACTTTTGGGTGCCAGGCACGTGGGTGCTGGCGCCGGAGCCCGGTTTCCTCTGGACCCCGGGTTATTGGGGCTGGGGCGGCAGCGCGTTCGTTTTTCATGAGGGCTACTGGGGCGCTCAGGTTGGATTCTACGGAGGGATCAACTACGGCTTCGGATATGTCGGAGTCGGATTCGAGGGGGGCGAGTGGCGTGGCGGAACCTTCTTCTACAACCGATCCGTCAGCAATGTTACGAACATCACGAATGTCTATAACAAAACTGTGGTCGTAAATAACGTCACGGTGAACAACGTGAGCTACAACGGAGGCACCGGCGGCATCACGGCCCGCCCCACCCCGCAGGAAGAAGCAGCAGCCAGTGCGAGGCATATCCCGCCCACGTCCTTGCAAACCGAACACGTCCAGATGGCTAGCACGAATCGCCAGCTGTACGAGTCGGCGAATCACGGTAAGCCGGCGATTGCGGCTACCGCCAAACCCGCCCAATTCAGCGGAGGCGTAGCGGCAGCGAAAGCGGCGGCGCCATCGTATAAGCCGGTGGAGGCCCGTAAAGCTGCTCCGGTTCCGGGCGGCGCTCGCCCCAGCGCTCCCGCGGAGGAGAAGAACACCGCCGAGCGACCCGCCACTGCCGTCCATCCTAAGGATCTCCCGCCCGCTGCTCGGCCCGCTCCCAGCACGGGGAACGCGGCAGCAGACAAGAAATACCAGCAGCAGCAGGAAAAGTTGAGCGCAACGCAAGAACGGGAGCGGCAGCAACTCCAGCAGAAACAGGACCAGGAGCACCAGAGGCTGGATAAAACGAAGGCGAGTGACGCGACCAAGCAGCAGGTCGAGCAGAAGCACCAGCAGCAGACGCAGCAGTTGGCTCAAAAACACGCGGCTGAACAGAAGAAGATCCAACCCAAACCTGCAGCGAAGAAAGAGCCGGAGGAGAAGCGCTAAAATCGGACCCCTAGTTATGACGCCGCGCCCCGGCGCCATGGCTCGTGGTTTATGATATAGGGAATGTCGGTCGAAGAAGAACTCCAAGAGTCCATCGAGAAGGCCAAGGATCCGTTCGACAAGCACGTCGCCGCAACTATGGCGATCATCGCAGCATGCCTGGCAGTGGTTGCCGTCGGGGGACAACTGATGGTCACCGAGGAATTGCTGGAGCAGCAAAAGGCTTCCGACCAGTGGTCGTACTATCAAGCCAAATCCATCCGCAGGTATCAATCGGAAGTGGCGCGCGATTTGTTCACCGGCCTCAAGTTGCCCGGCCAGAGCACGCAATACCAAAAGAACGCGGATAAGTACCGGAAGGACGACGACGACATCCAGAAGGAAGCCCAGGGGCTGGAACAGGAGAGCCATCGGCGGGGCCACCAAGCGCTCGGATTCCACATGGGCGAAGTATTTCTCGAATTTTCGATCGTCCTGTCATCGTTGGCAATCCTGGCCAAGCGTAAAATGCTGTGGTACGTGTCCATCGTGAGCGGGATCATCGGGGTGGTTGTGGCGGTAACCATCTACAACGTCCCGTCGCTTATGGACAGGTTCCAATAAATAGACGTTCGATGGTTGAGCACGTCAGCACGGGCGTTTCTGCCCGCAACGCCCGAGTCGTGCTCTTTGACTTCGATGGCACCCTGTCTGTGATCCGCTCGGGATGGATGAACGTAATGGTCCCGATGATGGTGGAGATCCTGGCCGATCTGAAAACCGGCGAATCGGAAGAACAATTGCGCGGTTTAGTTGAGGAGTTTGTCTGGAGACTTACCGGCAAGGAAACCATCTACCAGATGATCGCGTTCGCCGAGGCCGTTCAGGCACGCGGGGGCAAGCCGCTAGAGCCGTTGGCGTACAAGCAGATGTATCTCGATCGGCTCTGGCAAAAGATTGCAACCCGTGTGGAGGCGTTGCGACATGGCCAAGCAGATCCGCAACAGTACCTGGTGCCTGGCTCGCTGGAATTACTCAATGGCCTGAAAGCCCGTGGACTCAAGATGTACCTGGCCAGCGGCACCGACGAAATCTATATGAAGGAAGAGGCGCGGCTGCTCGGTCTAACGAAGTACTTTGACGGCGGCGTTTATGGAGCGCTCGACGATTATAAGAGCTTCTCGAAGGCGATCCTGATCCAGCGCATCCTATCCACCGCCGAGTTTCAGGGCAATCAGATCCTCGTCTTTGGCGACGGATACGTCGAGATCGAGGAAGTGAAAAACGTCGGCGGCGTGGCCGTGGGTGTAGCGAGCGAAGAGCCGGCGTGCGACAAGGTAGATGAATGGAAACGCATGCGCCTGATCGGCGTGGGCGCGGACTATATTGTTCCCAATTATCTGTGCGCTGAAGAGCTCTTCTCTACTCTGTTCCCCGCGTGACCACGCTCGGGATCGACATTGGCGGCACCAAGTTCAGCATGGCGGTGTTTGAAGACCAGCAGATGGTCGATCGCGAATCGCACGCGGCCGACAAATCGATACTCGATCGCATCGCGATCATCATTGAAAAGTGGAAGCCGCGCTACCGTTTCGATCGATGCGGAATCGGCTTCGGCGGCCCGGTGGACTTCGAGCGCCAGCGCGTGGTGCTCTCCACGCACGTCGCCGGCTGGAACGATTTCGACCTGCCGGGGCATCTGAACAAACTGCTCGGCCTAATTCCCGTTATGGACAACGATGCCAACGCCGGCGCTCTGGGCGAAGCATTATATGGCGCGGGGCGCGGTTACCGGCCGCTGTTTTACCTGACGCTGTCCACTGGAATCGGCGGAGGTATTATCGCCAGCGGCGATAGCATCTATCGCGGCGCCGATTCCTACGCCGGTGAAATCGGACATCTGACCATCCGGCCTGATGGTCCCGAGTGCCTCTGCGGGGCACGCGGCTGCCTGGAGCGGATGTGCTGCGGATTGTGGCTGGAACGCGATAACGGCCGCCCAGCCAGAGAATTGCTGCGCGATCCTGCATTCGTCGCGCGCTACGTTCGGGACCTGGCGTTGGGACTGAAGGCCGCCATCATGCTTTTGAATCCCGCACGCATCGTGATCGGCGGAGGCATCAGCAAGGCAGGCGATGGATTGTTCGTGCCGTTGCTGGCGGAGCTGTCGCATCAGATCACGGCCTGGTCGCGCGCGCGGATTGACGTGGTTCCCGCGGCGCTCGGCGACGATAGCGTGTTGTATGGCGCTATGGCTCTGGCCACTCGGCGCACTGCATGACATTGCCCGCCTTTTATCCGATTATCGATGACGTAGCAGCGGCTGAGGCGTTGCTCGAAGCGGGCGCGCGTATTCTGCAATTTCGTCACAAAGGCTTCTTCTCCCGAGCCGTGTTCCAGGACGCGAGCCGTATCGCGGAGTTGTGCCGACGTGCCGGAGCGCTGTTCATCATGAACGACCGCGCCGATATCGCGAAGCTGCTAGACACCGGGCTGCACTTGGGCCAGGACGATCTTGCGCCAGCGGACGCGCGCCGAATCCTGCCGCCACCGGGCATCATTGGATTCTCGACGCACAACGAACAACAAATGCGCGCGGGCGATGCGGAGCCCGTCGATTACCTAGCCATTGGTCCGATCTTTCCCACGCGTTCAAAACTGAATCCGGATCCCGTTGTAGGAATGGATCGGTTACGATCGCTTCGCAAGCTCACCCAGAAACCTCTGGTCGCCATCGGCGGCATCACGCGTGAATTAGCGCCCCAGGTCTTCGAAGCGGGCGCCGATTCGGTGGCCGTCATTAGCGATCTGTTTCCGCGGCCTGAAGAATGGATCGCTATTTGTTCGCGTACGTGACGTTGACCGAAGTTTCATTGCCTCGGCCGCCGGCCACCACCGTCACGGTGTGATGCTTGACGCCGTCGGTCGCCGTGACGACCTGGCTTGACCCGGAGCTTACGACAGCGTTGACCGTGAGTCCCGCGGCCTCCAGTTGCTCGCGATAATACTTGGCGACACGATCCGGCGAGTCCGCCGTCATAAACATGAAGGTTCCGTTTCGCCCATCCCTCACTTGCGCCGAGAACGCATTTTGCGGCTTGGATCCAGGATATTCCGGCACCCAGGCCGGGAGCTTCGCGTCGCCGCCAATCTGGACCGTGCCGTCAGCGGACTTCATTTCGAAATGGCCTTCCCGGACCTTGTGCGCCAGGAAGAGCCCGCCCGCGAAAACCACCAGCACGATCAGAAAGAAAAATCCGCCGACGCCAATCAAGACCCACAGTAGAACGTTGGTCTTCTTCGCCGGAACAGGCGGAACAGGAGGAGTCATGGTTTCTCCTTAGCTAGTGCTCGTGGTGCTGGTGTTCATGAGGGGTCGTGACGAGAATCGAACAAGGAGCGTCCGATAAGGCGCATTTGGTGTGCTCGAACTGAACCGTCGAGTGACGGATTTCGAACTTGCAAAGCACATCGTTGAGACGCTGCAGGATGGCGTTGCTTTCCGATGGCGGCATGTCTTCGATCAGCACATGGCAACTCAACGCGTGCGCGCTCGATCCCAGGCTCCAGATATGCAGATCGTGAACGTCGATCACGCCGTCGATTTCACGCATCGCGCCAGTGACTTCGTTCAGCTGCATGCCGCGTGGCAGGCCCTCCAGCAGAACATTCAGCGATTCCTGGATGATGTCCCAGGCGCTCCAGACGATGAGAACTCCGATCAAAACCGATAGCACGGGATCGATTACTGCAAGCCCGGTGAAATGAATCGCGATAGCTCCCGCGACGATCCCAACCGCGCTGACTGCGTCCCCAGCCATGTGGATAAAGGTGGCGCGAATATTGATGTCGTGATCCTTGTCCCGAAACAGGCTGAGCATAATGCCGCCGTTGAGAGCAACCGAGGCCGCGGCCACCCACAGCATGGTCCATTCCTGGATGGGCATGGGGTGCAGGAAACGCTGCCAGGCTTCATAAAAAATGAAGACTGCGATGATGACGAGCGTGAGCGCGTTGACGAACGCCGTGAGCACTCCGGCCCGATGATAGCCGTAGGTTTTGACGCTGTCGGCGGGTTTGGATTGCATGTAGACGCCGACGCTGGCCAGCACCAGAGCAAGTGCATCGGTGAAATTGTGACCGGCATCGGAAACCAGAGCCAAGCTACCCGATCGGAATCCCGCAATCGCTTCGACGACGACGAACAGAATGGTGGCGAAGAACGACCATTTCAGAATGTTCCCTGTCCCGTGCTGGTGGCCGTGATGATGCAATTTATGCCTACACTTCTATTTTACAACCCTGCGCGAATTGTTTCAGAATCTGGTGACTTCCGTAAAGTTGAAATTGCGGACCTTCATGGCCGGAACCACCATATCGAACGTCTCTTCGCCGGAGGCGCGGACGGCGGGCGAAAGCGCTTCGACATTGTTCAACAATTCGATGATGCCCTGACCTTATGACAAGATCATGACCGGCATG
>Ga0302326_10000618_pt1 | contig 97197 bp, 88 predicted proteins | sample Palsa_T0_3_FD_202264 | JGI IMG/M metagenome (GOLD analysis project Ga0302326, IMG submission 202264) | Peat permafrost microbial communities from Stordalen Mire near Abisko, Sweden - Palsa_T0_3 | ecosystem: Environmental > Terrestrial > Soil > Palsa > Peat permafrost | place: Sweden: Abisko... | reverse complement strand
TCCACGCCGCAATCCCAAAGCATAGCTCGAGAAAACAGCGCCGCGCAAATCATTCACGTGCTGGACGTAATCCGAAGAGCGGCGTTATTTTCGTCGCGATCAGCACTTCCAACAAGTTGGCCGTGTTACGAATGCTCCCAGAGATTCCGATGAGTATTTCTGAGACGAGGGGATGTTGCTCCGGCAGACTGGCTTTTGTAATCAGGGTTATTACTTCTTCGAGAGCTCGCCCTCGAAATGACTTTCAACATCTTCACGGCTAAGCGGGTTTCCTGCTTTGGTCAATACGACAGAATAGACGATCTCATTCCGTGCAATCTGCGCGGTGATAAATGCCCCGTCTTCCGGCAGTTCTTGGTAGATGAATTTCACTTTTCTGCCGTCTTCAAGTGTTTTGATCCACTCTTCGTCTGGCATTGTCGTATCTCTTCAGGCGAGATCGGGGTATTGTCGCGAGTATACGTTGTTCGGTGCCAGAAATCGCGGAGGGAGAATGAAAAGTCGCCTTCTCGGGATCTGGCATTCGAACTGGTGCACGGAGAACTATAACGGAGAACTGCCCTTGCTGCCAGTCTTTGCCCGAACGAACAACTTCCTGAATCGCTTGACGCAAGGAGGGAAAACGCTCTGGACCTCCCGCTGTGCTGCACGAATCAACCCAACAACAATCTGAACTACCGCATTCAGCAAATCAATTGTCAGACCTGCGCAGTTTGGACCAGCCGGAATTTAAATTGGTGGGCAGTGCAGGACTCGAACCTGCGACCTCCTGCTTGTAAGGCAGGCGCTCTAACCAGCTGAGCTAACCGCCCCCGGGGCGTTTGCGAGATCAATTGCTTCGGTTAGGCAAGGAGCAAGCGCCGCGCCGTTTGGAAACTCGCAAGAGGGAAAACGCGCGAAGCGCGCTGCAGTGAGTATATGCGAGGCGCGAAAAGTCGGTCAATCATTCCTAAGCTCTCACCGCGCTCCGCCGCAACCTGCCTACGCCCAGGTGCTCCGCTTGGCGTCCTCCGCGAAAAGCGGGACGGGTGGCAGGTGTCCTGATTGCGTGTAGAATCCACTCCCCGCCGTGGCATCCAGACACCGCTCTAGCCGGGGACCTGAGAGCCAAAAGCCAAGGGCCGAAAACCTCCGCTAGAATAACATCAGCCCTACAACCCTATGATCCATCCCTGGCACGACGTAACCCCCGGCGACAAGCTCCCGCAGGAATTCGATTGCGTAATCGAGATCCCTTTCGGATCGAGCGTGAAGTACGAACTCGACAAAGCGAGCGGCCTAATCAAGCTCGACCGCATCTTGTACTCCGCGGTATACTATCCCGCGAACTACGGCTTCATCCCGCAGACTCTGGCCGAGGACGACGACCCGCTCGACGTCCTCGTGCTCTGCCAGGAAACGGTCGTTCCGCTCACCATCATTCACGCCCGCTCCATCGGACTGATGACCATGATCGACGGCGGCAAGCCAGACCATAAGATCATTGCCATCGCCACCCAGGATCCCGAATTCAATTCCTATCACGAGGCCGCGGAGATGCCGCCGCACCGCATGCTCATGCTGCGGCGCTTTTTTCAGGACTACAAGCAGCTCGAAGGCAAGGCCGTCGAGGTCGACGAGATACGCCCCGCCGGCGAAGCGTATCCCATCATCCTCGACGCGCTGCACCGCTACAGCGAACAACGCCGCAAAGGCTTCGCTCCAGCGAAGCACTGAGGGTAAGCGGTTTGGGAAGGGCACGACTTTAGTCGTGCCGCCCTGAGCCAATAGACACGCGGGCTTCAGCCCCTGAGGAACGCGTCCAAATTCCGCAGCCGATTCACTGATTCAGCTTGCAGGGGATCCTTCGTGACTGAAGAGGAGATTACGCAAAGCGCGACGCGCGATTGTCATCACACCGTCAATCGCTTGTCATTTTGTCGTCATCTTTGCGCCCCGCTTGCACAATCTGGAAAATACACGCGTATGACAATTTCCAGGGCGCGACCCACCGTCAAATCTCTCGTAAGCATAGAGAATAACTAGACTTAATGCGGTCATGGCCGGAAGTGACTTTCGCCGTTCAACCCCGTGGCCTAGAATTCGGCGAGTCTAAAAAGCTGGTTCCGGGTTTACTACAAACGAAGTTCATTCTGCCGAAAGGCTTCGAGGAAACCATGAAAACTGTACGACATTGCGCCGTACTCGTGTTTTTTGTAGCTGTGTGCGCCGCACTCACCTTTGCCGACGAACCGGGAAGGCACCCGGCTTACCTGCACGCGCTCACCGACCTGCGGCACGCGCGCGCTCATCTGGAGAACCTGGCCCCCACCTATCACATGGATAAAGAAGAACAGCACGCCATCGAAGAGATCGACAAAGCGATCGACGAAATCAAGCGGGCTTCGATTGACGATGGCAAGAATCTGAACGACCATCCTCCGGTCGATGCCCACATGGATCGCGCCGGCCGCTTTCACCGCGCGCTGGAACTGCTGGACAAGGCGCACAACGACATCGCCCGCGAAGAGGATGATCCGTCCGTGCGCGGCCTGCGCGACCGCGCCATCCATCACATCGACGAAGCGCACCGCATCGTCGATCACCTGATCGTGCAGAACCGCTACTAGCAGCCAGCAATTCGCATCTTCGACGATCTCGCGATCGATTCGGAGCCAGGATTGGAAAGGTCCGGCAAAAGCGCCGGGCCTTTTCTCTTTGCGTCCGATCGGCGAAGGCTTCAGCTACCAGACGTGGCAGGCGTTCTCCGCCACCATGGGCTGGCCGGCCTTGCATCCCCAAGCCTTTTGAAATTCCGGCATGTTCTGCACCACACCATCCACGCGATATTTTCCGGGCGAGTGCGGATCGGTGAGCACGCTGGTACGCGCCAACTCCGGGCGCCGCTTCTCGCACCATACCCGCGCGAATCCCAGGAAGAAGCGTTGCTCAGGCGTAAAACCGTCGATGCTCTGACCCTCTTTCCCAGTCTTGTCCTCCGCGATCATGCGTTCGAGCGCCGCCAGAGCGATGCGCGCGCCTCCGTTATCGGCGGTGTTTTCGCCCAGCGTGAGCCGGCCATTCAGCTTGACGTCATCGACAGCCACGAAGCTCGAATATTCGTCAGCCACGCAACTCACGCGCTTCTCGAACTCCTTGCCATCCTGCTCCGTCCACCAGTCGTGCAGATTGCCCTGCGGATCGAACTTACGTCCCTGGTCGTCGAAGCCGTGCGTGAGTTCGTGCCCAATCACCAGGCCGGCGCCGCCAAAATTGACGGCATCGTCCATCTTCTTATCGAAGAACGGCGGCTGCAGGATGCCTGCGGGAAACACGATTTCGTTGAACGAACTGCTGTAGTAAGCGTTCACCGTGGGTGGAGTCATGCCCCACTCCTTGCGGTCGAGAGGCTTGTCAATCTTGTTGATAACGCGTTTCGACTCGAACTCATTGGCGCGCGCCACATTCCCCAGCAGATCGTCGGACTTGATCACCACCGAACTGTAGTCGCGGTAAACATCGGGATAGCCGATCTTGTTGTGAATGGCGTCGAGTTTTACCTTCGCCTGCTTCTTGGTTTCGTCGCTCATCCAGGAAAGATGGTGAATGTCTTCCGCCAGCGAAATCTCGAGAGCGTCCACCATCTTCAGCATGCGCTGCTTGCCGTCCGGGCCGAAGGTCGCGTCCACATATTTCTGCCCCAGCGCTTCGCCCAGTTCGCGGTCGGTGAGGCTGACGCAGCGCTTCCAGCGCGCCTGAATTTCCTTCTGGCCGGTAAGGTTCTGCTGGAACTTGAAGTTGGCATCGACGAAGGGCTGCGAAAGCCAAGGGGCCGCGGCGTTCAGCGCGTGCCAGCTCACGTAGGTCTTGAGCGAGTCCAACGATTCGGATTCCAGAACGCCGTCGACTTCCTTGAAGAAATCGGGATTCGTCACATTGAGTTGGGTGAAGTTAGGCGCGCCGATCGCGGTGAAGTAACGACTGAGGTAGAAGTTGGGCCCGAGCGCGACCGCCTCGTCACGGCTCATCTTGTGATCACGGTTCTTCGGGTCTCGACGTTTGGTGCGGTCCATCGAGTAGACCGCCAGCATGGTCTCGACCGTAAGAACGGTGTGTGCCGAGTGGGCCGCCTGCTGCGGGGTCTGCCCCGCCAGCGTGAATAATTGCGTCGCATAGTCCACCAGGTGCTGGCGCATGGCCGCCTTGTCGGGATCTTCTTTGATGTAGTAGTCGCGGTCGGGCAGCGAGAGGCCGCCCTGGTCGATGTAGGCGATGACCTGGTCGGCGTTGTGCAGGTCGGAGGCGGAATAGAAATTAAATAGCGCATTGGGCCCGACCAGGTGCAGGTGCGCGATCTCGTCGATCAGTGCGCCCTTGTCCTGCACGGCGGCGATGCGGTCGAGCTCGGGCTTAACCGGGGAAATGCCTTTTGCGTTCACGGACTTCTCGTCCATGCACGAGCCGTAAAGGTCGCCAATCTTCTGATCGACCTGGTTGCGGCTTGCGCCACCAGTCGCAGCCTTCTCCAGAATGCCGTGCTCGACATCGAGATTGCGTTCGTGGAGTTCCACAAAACTCACCCAGGATGACTGATCGGCCGGAATCTCGGAGTTCTTGATCCAGTTACCGCAAGCATATTGATAGAAATCCACACAGGGATCGATGGTCTTATCGATGGTATCGAGACTGAAGCCGGGGGCCGGCCTCGCGGGATTGGATTGAGCGAAGCTGCCGACCACCACCAGAAGCAACAATACCGGCAAGAAATGGAACACTCGCATACGAGACTTCTCCTTTTCGAGGAACGGATGAAATTCTAAGCCCGCCGCGCAATCTGGGCAAGGATGAGAACCCCGGGTGCGCCGGCGTTCGGATATCCCGGCTCAACATTAGAAAAATCCGTAACGCAGATCAGCGGCACCTGTGTTGAGCGCAGCTCTCTTCTAATAATCGCTCGACTGGGAAACATTAGACACACCTTCGGCGAAACTTCTTGCACTCTCAGCCGCAAGCACCGCGGCTATAACCGGGAAACCGGCGCATTTCGTTGAAAAGCACGCGCTCTGATTGGGCAGGGACCTGCTTCTGTGACAACGCGGGCGCCGGGTCCCGCGGCGCGGTCCACCAGGACTGTCGCGCTTACCGAAGCGCCCGCCAACTCGACCCACCTAACAAGACCATTCAAGGAGACCACATTGACCGCCGTTCGTTTGCTTATCCTCGCGCTGTTGCTGGCAGGCCGGCTTGCCGCTCAAAGCTTGACCGCTCAAAACAGTGACTTCGACAAAATCGCCGGCGACTCGTTGCCCTCCGCGCCCGTCCCAATGACGACCGTCGCCGCGACTACTGCGCATCCCCGGCCCAAGCCGGAAAGAGTATTCGACAAAAAGTTTTTCGCGGTGATGGGAGCGCTGGGCGGGGCTGAGAGTTTCCGCTACACCAGCCGCAAACTCGTGCTGGAAAATGAATTTGACGCGGGCGCTCCCTGGGTCACCAGCGTGCCTTCGAACCAGCAAACCATCGCCAAGGACTTCGCGCTGTATAGCAGCGAATTCCTGGCGGCGTACGAGATCAAGAAGTCGCACTCCTGGCTGCCTGGAGACCGTGTCATCCGCAGGCTCTGGTGGGCTTACCCTGCCGCGATGACCGCCATTCATATCAAGAATGCCGTCGGCAATGTCCGCACGCAAGGCCCCGGAGGCTGCACCTCGATTGCATGCGCCCAGCAAATGCAAACACAATAGCTTCTGCCCGCCGAGGCGTCCGGAGACGGGTATAATCCTGTGATGAGATCCGATGAGGTCGATCCTGTCATGACTCCCACCAACGGTTCCAACGGAAACGGCAACAACGGCTACAGCGCGCCCCAGCCGCGCGCAGAATGGCTGGTCCGGCGCAAACAGGAGAACACCACCGGCAACTTTTCGCAGATGCACTATGCCCGCCTAGGCATAGTCACCGAGGAAATGGGTTACGTTGCCCACCGCGAGAAGATTGCGCCCGAACTGGTGCGCGATGAAGTGGCCCGCGGCCGCATGATTATTCCCGCCAACATCAACCATCCGGAACTGGAGCCGATGGCGATCGGCGTGGCCTCGCTGTGCAAGATCAATGCCAACATCGGGAACTCGGCGGTCACTTCCGAAATCAACGAGGAATTGAAAAAGCTGCACACCGCCGTGCACTACGGCGCCGATACGGTGATGGATCTTTCCACCGGCGGCAACATTCACGAGATTCGCGAAGCGATTTTGCGCAATTCTCCCGTTCCCATCGGCACCGTCCCGATCTACGAAGCGATTGCGCGCGTAAAACGCGTCGAGGATCTGAATGCCGCAGTCATGCTCGAAGTGATCGAAGAGCAGGCCGCGCAGGGCGTGGATTACATGACGATTCACGCCGGCGTGCTCATCCAGTATCTGCCGCTGATCTCGAAGCGCATCACCGGCATTGTGAGCCGTGGCGGCGCGATCCTCGCGCAGTGGATGGCCTACAACCATAAACAGAATTTCCTCTACGAATGCTTCGATGACATCTGCAAGATTTTCAAGAAGTATGACGTCAGCTTTTCGCTGGGGGATGGGCTGCGTCCCGGCTGCGTGGCCGACGCCAGCGACGAGGCACAGTTTGCCGAACTGAAGACTCTAGGCGAGCTGACGAAAATCGCCTGGCAGCACGACGTGCAGGTGATGATCGAAGGTCCCGGCCACGTCTCCATGGACAAGATCAAGGAGCAGGTCGAAAAAGAAGTCGAACTCTGCTACGAAGCTCCGTTCTACACGCTCGGGCCGCTGGTCACCGACATCGCTCCCGGCTACGATCACATCACTTCTGCCATCGGCGCGGCCATGATCGGATGGTATGGCGCGGCCATGCTCTGCTATGTCACGCCGAAGGAGCACCTGGGGTTACCGAACGAGAAAGACGTGAAGGACGGGATCATCGCCTACAAGATTTCCGCCCACGCCGCCGACATCGCCCGCGGACGCCCCGGGGCCCGCGACCGCGACGATGCGTTGAGCTACGCGCGGTATAAGTTCGATTGGGAGAAGCAGTTCGCGCTCTCACTCGACCCCGAGACCGCCCGCTCGATGCACGACGAAACCCTGCCCGACGACTACTACAAAGAAGCAGCCTTCTGCTCCATGTGTGGCCCGAAATTCTGCTCGATGAATTATTCGTCGAAGGTGGACGAGTACAACAAACAGGTGCATGGCATCGAGAAGAAGGATTATTCGGAGTTGGTGGATAGGCTGGTTTCGATCAAGTAGACACGTATTTAGATTACCCAAAGCGAGGTCTATGGATCACCACGAGGCAGTCCGGAAATTTGAACATTTGATGTTGAAGGAGTCCGATCACGCCCGCGAAGTAGCGACGGAACTCGAGGCCCTGGCGCCAATCCTGACGACTGAGAACTCTCGACAACTCGCACAGTTGCAAATCAAGGCGAGCCACAAGCAAGCCAAAGAGTTTCGCGAACTGGCGGAGAAGGTTAAAGAGAAATAGGGCTGGGAACCCAAATCTGCTCGATGAAGAACTTGTCGAAGGTGGACGAGTACAACCGCAGGTGTACAAGATCGAGAAGAAGGATTATTCGGAGTTGGTGGGGAAGCCAGTGACCCTGAGTTGAATCTAAGCTCTGGAAGGCAAGCTGTGATATTCACGAAGGAAGAAAAGTGTAATTGCGGGGGGCGCTTCGTATTCTCTGCTTACGGTGATGCAGAGTTCGAATCCGCAAACTGCTCGGAATGCGGAATGCCCGGCAGCCTGATGGATGGATTAAGTGTAAGTGTCACTGCTGAACGACTTCTGCATCGCAGCGAACAGGAACTAGACGGCGGGGACTACACCCTCTCGATCCTGATGGGAGTAATGGCCATCGAGTCGTACCTGACCCGGCTGTTCCTGAAACTTGAAGGCATGGCCAACTATGCCACCAAGTTCGAACTCCCGACTGCGAAGCAGGAGGCGGAATGGGAGGAAGAATATCCGAGGGGCGGCGGGTTTCCAGGCCCGGTCGGATTCGTCTCGCAGAGACTGGTGGGAACGACATTCGACGAGTTCGTCGCGACAAGCAAAAGAGCAAGCGCGATATTCTCTGCGCTCCCAGACTCACGTGAGGCGAGTCCGACCCAATATTTCCAAAATCAATTATTCAGGCGACGAAATCGGATCGCTCATTGGGGCTACGTGAATACCAGCAAGTCAGAGGCGCAACTGTGTCACGCGGTTGCCATTGCCGCAGCTTCCATCCTGCGCGAGATGGACGCGGCGACAGACTGGGTCGCCTTCGCGGAGAGAATGGCTGCGGCAGCACGCTCCGGCGTGGCCGTGGAGCGCCAGCAACTGCAAGACATCTTAGCCGTACGCCAGCGAAGCGAGCGACTGCGGCAAGCTCGGTGAAACCGCCAAGACTTACCATTATTGCCGGAGCCAACGGCTGCGGCAAAACAACACTGACCCGATGGGACTGGAAAACCTTTGCAAGCATTCCGATTCTCGATCCAGACGCGATCGGAAAGACCCTACAGTCCACCGTCCCTTCAACCTTCCCAATCGCATCAGCCCGGCATGTTCTCAACGCCGCTAGACAACATGTCAGCCGCGCCGAAAGCTTCGCCATCGAAACTACTCTCTCGGGCCACACCTATCTGCGAATGATGGTTCATGCGCGAATTCGTGGCTTCGAGGTCGTGCTGGTCTACATCGGGACAGTAAATGTTGAGATCAACCTGGCGCGAATCAGAAATCGAGTTCTCGCGGGTGGCCATGATGTCCCCGAGATCGACGTGCGCCGGCGATATAAGCGAAGCTTCGAGAATCTTCCGACAGCCATCCAGCGCGCCGACCACACTATCCTGTTCGACAACTCAACGGACGAGGGCTACAGACTGGTTGCCGTTCTCTCTCCGTCCGAAAGTCGGTGGTTTAAGCCGACTCCAGATTGGGTTCCTGTGTAATTCCGAGTTCTGGCAGGAATTCTTCGTGAGGGGTGGCTCGGTTAGGCTTCGACCATTCGCTGGCGTCGGCAAGAGCTTTCTCGTCCGCGGCTGTGAGTGGTTGGTCGTCAACCGGAGCATTCGCAATCGCTCGGGGCGCGGGATCGAGCCGGGTGCCCCAGCCTTTCGCGCTCTTTGCGGAAGGCTGGGATTCCAAAACTCGATCACCGGTAAGCCTCGCGTCGATGCCTTACGGCATGAATCCGGATCGTATTGTCAGCCTCGTTGGTGAAGCGTGCGCGGTGGTCGCCGACTCGCAGCCGTAACTCGCCGGATTCACCTTTGAGTTCCTTCACGTCGCCTTCGCCAGTCTCGGCGAAGCGCTGGATCGTGGTGAAGATTCGCATCGCCATCTTCCGGTCGATGCGGCGTACGTCGGCACACGCATCCTCAGACCAGTCATTTTTACCGCCGCCTGCTATTTGCTCTTGAGATCGTCCGGAGAGAGACAAAACTCGGCGAGAACTTCTTCGTGCGGAATTCCCTGTCCACCGCGTTGCTCGAACCAGGCTTTCGACTTGGCGACCGCTTTGCGCTCGTCCTCGCTCTCAGGCTCGTCGTCGACGGGGGCGTTCGCAATTGCGCGGGCGACAGGATCGAGGAGACGTTCGAGCATGCCGATGGCGGCCGGGACCTGGCTCGGTGACATCAACTCGATCAGTTTGTGGGCATGTTGTTTATCTGCTGCCATAACACGCCTATTCTACACCGCGAGGTTTGGCCGCCATACTCTTTTACCGTTGCGTCGCCCGACGATTCCAGCCTACGATAAGCCTATGGCAAAGGCGAAGAAGTTCGAACTTGAGAGTCCTGCTCCCATCCTCGACGAGGAAGACGAGGAAACGCTCGCCGCTATCGATAAAGGCATTCGGGACGCGAAAGCTGGTCGAACCATCCCCGCCGAAGAAATGCGCAGGCGGTTGCGCGAGTGGGTTGGCTGAATCTGAAACCCCTCCGCACCTAGCTACCGCGCAATGGCAACGTCTTCGAGCGTGACGCGCTTGAACGCGTTCGGATCGCCCAGCCTTTTCACGGCATCGAGAACCTCAATGCCCGCTAGAAGCCCGTCGGCGTCGTAGTCCGCAGCAATGCCTTCGCCCAGATGCTTCGTTGTGACGGTGGTCTCTTTGAAGCGAATGTACAGCGCATCCACATTCTGGTCGTAGGTGATCCTCATGCCATGCACCTCTAGAAGTAGTATACGTAAACGGTCACAACTACGATTTCATCCGGTTCTTCAACAAAGATCGGCCTAACCTGCTTAGTCTCATAATGCCGACCGTTCCATAAGGCACCGAATATGAAGTCTTTGCGGCACTCAATCCGGTCATTTTCCGCGGGTTGCCACGGTGCAGTCCGGATCGCTTCAGCCACCTCGGCCTCACTGGTTCCAGGAAACCGCATTTGCTGGCTCGCATGTCCAGAGACCACGACTGGCTTGGAGCTGTCGGGCATTTTTCCCTTCCTGGGCCTGTCGTCTGCCACGGCCGCAATGTCAATCACGCCCTTCCGCTTTGGTCTCGACCGCTTCGCAGCGGCCGCCGCATGCGCCTCGTGGATCGCCTCCGTCACGGCCCGAGCGTATTCCGCCGCCTCGCCTTCAGTCTTGATCGCATTGACGTAGATTTTCGTGCGGTGCCGCGGAGGCAGTCTCCGCTCCGCTTCATGCAGGTGCAGAATTTGCGCCCTCAACAGGCCCGAGACCGGACGGTCCTTGTTGATGGCGTTTTCCGGCAGCGGCGGCAGCAATATTTTCGTCATCATGGCCAGTCAGCGTGCGCACGAGGATCCCCCAAAAAAAACGCCCGACGGGCTGGCTCAAGCTGCGGACAGTCACTCTCGGCGGGATCGGTCCAAACAATCCGTTTCACTTCTGCTCTCGGTAGTTGTCGATCTCCTCCTGAGTGATGCCGAGTTCGGCTAAGAACTCCTCGTGGGGAGTGCTTTTGTTATGCTTCGACCATTCGCGGGCTTCCGCGAGAGCCTTCTCGTCTGCCGCTGTGGGTGGTTCGTCGTCAACCGGAGCATTCGCAATCGCGCGCGCGACGGGATCAAGCACGCTTTCCAACATGCCGATAGCCGCCGGCAACTGGCTAGGAGGCAACTGGTCAATCAGTTCGTGCGCGTGTTGTTTGTCCGCAGCCATAATTAAGATTATTCTACACGGCCACCCCGGACCATTTGCTCCCGCTACAGTCTGCCGCCTGAAGAAAATTCACAGGTAGCATGTGACATCTAACCTTGCCGCCCACTTAAAATAAGCGGATTATTGTCAAGGCGGAGGCGGTATAACTAAACACCGCGACAGAAGGCCTAAGCCCTTTGTTTCCGATATTTTACCTCTAAGCTCTTTGAAAGCCGTATTTTACAGACGCCTATTTTGAAGATCCCGCGCCAGTCAAGATTTTCGGGACGGTCAGTGGGTGGGGGGACCCCCCTCCAAATCGCAGAGCTTCGGCGACCGGAACCTGCCACGAGGGGCGGCTGTTCCCCACAGCGTTCAAATATTTCTGCGGACGATTTCCACAGAGTATTGTTCTGCCTCAGCGAACCCTAACCCTTGAAGTCCGCCACCCCGTCCCACACCAATTGCACCGCGATGGCAAGGATCAGAAAGCCAAAAATCTTGTTGATGGCTCCGACCGCATTAGGCCCCAGCCGCCGCACCAACGGCCCTCCCAGCCAGAAGAACAGCAACACGGTAAGCGCCACTGCGGCGATACCGATGACCATGCCCAAGTACGACGCAGCGCTGTCCACGTTGGCCGCCAGCGCCATGACCACGCCGATGGCTCCCGGTCCGGACATGAGCGGCATGGCCAGCGGAGTAAGCGAAATATCTTCCTTCTCCTGCGCCTCGTGGCTCTCCTCCGGCGTGATGCGCGCATGAGAAGTGACCATGCCCCACGCCGTGTTGGCGACGATCAGTCCTCCTGCAATTTTCAGCACGGGCAGCGAGATGCCGAAGAAATGCAGCACGAAGCGGCCAAAAAACAAGAACGTAACCAGGATGACAAAAACCCAGAGACCGGTCTTCACGGCGGTATTCCTGCGGTCCTGAGGGGTCCAGGAAGACGTCATGGTGAAGAAGATCGGGATTCCGCCGAACGGGTCCACGATCGGAAACAGCGCGAGAAACGTGGCCGCCGCCGAGTGCGGCAGCGTCCGCAGGAATTGCCCGAGAGCGTGAGTGGACGTCATGGGTCTTACCGGTAACTCTCCAGCGCCTTGGCCGCGCGCTCCAGCGCCGCCGCCAGAACCGCCAACTGCTGGCGCGCGCGTTCAGCGTCCCCCTTATCCAAAGCCTCATTCACTCCCGGGATCACCACCGCGGCGTACCCCGTATATTCACCCGGAGCATAAATGGCGTGACGATACCAGGGACGGTGCGGCAGTCCTTCTGGCACCAGGAGAGCGCGCTCAGCGCTGAGCAGCGCATGGTTCAGCCGCGCAGGATCTCGCGGAGGATTCTTCTGCTTCGACAGAATCTTAGCGCCTGCCTCCTGAAAGTGCCTGGCAGCAGTGTTCACCGCATTCATATCGAGCGCGTGTTCGCCGAATTTGCGGCCCGCACGCTTCCCCGCCGCGTCCAGATAAGCGGCGACTTCCATACCATATTCTTCGTAGTCGTAAGGCAGCACGTCGGCGTCGGCCATGCGCAAGGCCTCCAGGCCAAAAACTCTTGCCATCTCCTGCTCGTAAACGAAATCCGGGTCGCCGAACTTCTTGAACCAGGCGAAATTGTCGAACACGGAGTGGTACACACCGTAGGGGCCCGTGGAGCTGATGTCGGTGGAGGGCACGCCCAAGTGTTGTTGAAAAACGCTGTAATCGGAACCGCTGCCCAGGTCTCCGACGGGAACTTCGCCCTTGGCCAGCGCGGCCGGCGTGCGGCCAGAGCCGCCAATGGCTTCGGTAGGCGATTGCGTCGATGGAAAGCCCGGCTGATCAACTTTCTGCCACGACTCATAGACAGTCCCGCCCTTCGGGCCCGGCACAGCCATGGTCACATCACGCAGGAACTGCTTGAGGCTCGGCACCGCCGAAGCGCCGAACTTAGGCCCTGAGTCAGCCACATCCATGTTGAAGTAGGCTACGGCATGGCCCAGGTCCGCCTCATGCTGCTCGGCCCACTCGGTGGAACCCATCAGGCCTTCCTCCTCGCCGTCCCAACTGGCGAAAATCATGGTGCGCTTCGGCTTCCAGCCCGACTTCATCAACTCGCCGACGCCGTGCACGGCCTCGAGCATCGCCGCGGTACCGCTGTTGGGGTCGACCGCGCCGTAAACCCACGCGTCGCGGTGGTTGCCCGCAACCACCCATTCTTCCGGCAATTCACGGCCACGCACCCGGCCGATCACATCCCACAGAGTACGAAACTGATAATCCTGCTTGAGGTGCATCTTCACCCGCACCGGCCCCGGACCCACGTGATAGGTAAAAGGCAGTGCACCCTGCCACTCGCGCGGCGAGTCGGGCCCGCCCAGATGTTGCAGAATGGGCGAGGCATCGTGGTAGGAAAGCGGAGTGACCGGGATCTTCGGCATCTGCGCGGACTGCTCTGGAGAAACGCGCTTGCTCTCCGGCAACGACGGCAGCGACGCGAATCCGGGGGTCGTAGGGTCGCCGGGAAATTCGAACATGTATCCCACCGATCCGCGCTGCACGCCGGTATCCGGCCGCCACGGCCCATCGGGATACTTATCCCCGCGCCGCCAGCCATCGTCGAACGGATCCGAATAGATGATCACTCCCGCCGCGCCGTGTTCCTGCGCGATAAATTCCTTCACCCCGCGGAAGTTCTGCCCGTAGCGCACCAGCACGATCTTTCCGCGCACATCGATCTTCAACTTTTCCAGCTTCTCGAAATCTTCCGGCGTGCCGTAGTTGGCGTAAACCACCTCTGCCTCGGCGTCACCCGAGGGCGACATGCCGCTGAATGGCATTACTACGCGTGGATCGTCGTCGTAAGGATCGCCATCGACGTGTTCGCGCGTAGGTCCGTGCATCACCACTCCGGCGGGAGCGGTAATGTCGACGCTAATTTCCAGCGGATAGTTGATCCACACTTTGTATTCGACGATCTCGGTTTCGAGCCCGGCGTCGCGAAATTTCTGCGCCACGTAGTCCGCCGTGGCTTTGTCCTCCAGAGTGCCCGCCATGTGCGGAGCCTGAGTCAGCGTGCGCAAGTGCTCTTCCGCCAGCTTGGGGTCGGGCACCGCAAGAAAACGGGCTTCAGTGGCGGCTTCGGCAGGGGAATCGCGAAAACCGAAGATGGACTGAAGAGCGCCGGGAGGTGCTGGCACTTGGCCAGAGCTTGCCATGCGAGAACCCGAAGAAAGGAAGACTAGTGTGAGCAGTGACGGGAAGAGTAGTTTCATGCGGCTCCCAAGAGTAAATAAAGTAGCACACGGGAATGGGAGTCCTATTTCGTGGTTGACATTAATGCACCAACTTCACCAATCGGTGCTATACTAACCCTATGAAACGCGCCACGATGACTCTTCCGGACGATTTAGCCGAGGCAGTTGACAGCTATCGGCAGTCCCAGGAAGCGCCGCCATCGCTTACAACCGTAGTACAAACAGCGCTACGCGAATACCTGCGACAAAGGGGTTTTCTGGCAAGCCGCCGCCCCTTCAGAATCACTCCGCTCGGACGAAGCGGTCGCAGCGACATAAGTCGAGAACACGACGCGTACCTTGCGGGCACTAAGAAGTGATGCACGCAGTTTTGGCGGATACTGGCCCGCTATTCGCCGCCGCAGACGAGGACGATGCCGACCACGAAAGGGCCCTTCGGCAGACGGATGAACTAGAGCGCGACGGTCGGATTGTATTAATTCCTTACCCAATTCTGCTAGAGGCGTACAGCCTGGTCCTGAAGCGTTTCGGCTCCCAAGCCGCCTTGCGGTGGTTGAGCAATGCGGTAGAAGCTTCCCTGATAAATCCCACGCCAGAAGATTATTCGATTGCTTGCGCTATTGTGCGGGCGTTATCCGATCTGGACATCAGCCTTGTTGACGCGACTATCGCGACGCTGGCCACGCGACTGAAAGTTGAGGTTTGGACGTACGACCATCACTTTGATGTGATGCGCGTGCCGATTTGGCGGTGAGCAACGAGGCCTTTGAGGGGGGTGATACAGTTCTCCTACCTTACCTGCCCCGTCCCCACAATCTCGTACTTTGAAGAAGTCAGCTCCGCCAGCGCGAACGGCCCGCGGCAGTGCAACTTCTGCGTGCTGATGCCCATCTCGGCGCCGAAGCCGAACTCTCCGCCGTCGGTAAAGCGAGTCGATGCGTTCCAGTAGACCGCGGCCGAATCGACTCCGCGCAGGAACTTGCGGGCATTGGCTTCATCCCGCGTCACGATGCACTCCGAGTTCTTCGTGGAATAACGATTGATATGCGCAATCGCCTCATCCACGCTGGCAACCACGCGAACCGCCATGCACAGGCGCAGATATTCTTCGTGCCAGTCTTGCTCTGCGGCCGGCACAACATCCAAACCGGCGGCCAGGCTGCACGACTTCGCATCTCCTCGAACCTCTACCCCAGCCTCGATCAGCCTTTTCACGATTCGTGGGACATATTCCTCTGCGATCTGTTCATGCACCAGCAGCTTCTCCGCCGCGTTGCACACCGACGGACGCTGCGTTTTGGCGTTGATCACAATCCGGTCCGCCATGTCGAAATCGGCAGATTCGTCGACGAAGATATGGCAATTCCCTGCCCCAGTTTCGATTACCGGCACCGAAGAATTTTCCGTGACGAACGCGATCAGCCCCGCGCCCCCGCGTGGAATGATCACGTCCACCAATCCACGAGCCTTGATGAGCTCAGTCACAGACTGCCGCGTGCTTGAATCCAGAAGCTCGACCGATCCCTCTGGCACTCCTGGCACAGCTGAAAGAATTTCTACCAATCGCTGACTGCTGTGCGCCGCTTCTTTGCCGCCGCGCAACACAATGGCATTGCCGGTCTTCAGAGCCAGCACAGCAGTGTCGACCGTAACGTTCGGCCGCGATTCGTAGATGATGCCCACCACGCCTAGCGGCACGCGCACCTTGCGGATGCGCAATCCATTCGGGCGCGTCCACTCCGCCAGAGTCTCGCCAATCGGATCGGCAAGCGCCGCCACTTCACGCACCCCCTGCGCCATATCTTTGATTCGCGTCGTGGTCAGCAGCAACCGGTCGCGCATGGCGCCTTCGAGGCCCGAGCTTTCTACGTCATCCTGATTCGCCGTGAGAATTGCCTGGACATGCGTTTCAATCGCATCCGCAATCGCCAGCAACAAAGCGTTCTTCTCGTTCGTGGAGAGCAGCGCCAGCTTCGTGGCCGCATCGCGCGCCCGCACCAGCTTTTCTTGCGTCGAAGCCGAGTTTGTGATCGTCGTCGCCATCAGCCTCTTCCTTGCCGCGGAGGAAAATATGTTCCGATCTTGCGTTCCATCGCCTGCACAATTCCCTGCGGATGGCGTCCATTCACGATCGCAACATGAACCCCGGCCTCGCTGGCCAGCTTCGCGGCGCGCAATTTCGAAATCATGCCTCCGCGCCCGAGTGTGCTCTTGCCGTTGCACTGCGCTTCCAGTGCCGGAGTCAGCTTGCGCACAACTCGCACCAGCTTCGGCTTCTTGCATCCGTTGGGCATAAGAAATCCATCGACGTTGGTCAGCAGCAGAAGCCAGTCGGCCTTGACCGCTGTGGCCAGCAACGAACTCAACTCGTCGTTGTCGCCAAAAGCGCCCGTCAACTCGCGCACCGAGACGCTGTCGTTTTCATTCACGATCGGGACTACCCCGCGCGAAAGCAGCTCGGCCAGCGCGTTCTGCAAGTTGCGGTAACGAACCGGCGAAGTGAAATCGTCGCTCGAGAGCAAAAGCTGCGCTACCACCTTCTTGCCGAAAAACAACCGCTCGTAGGTGTGCATGAGCTTGCTTTGACCAACCGCCGCGCATGCCTGCAGGCACGGGACGTCGCTCGGCCGCTGGTGCAGTCCGAGGTCCGACATGCCCGCGGCGACCGCGCCGGAAGTGACGATCAGGTATTCGTTCTGGCTGAGATCGAATTGATCCACCATGGCGCGCAGCAGGTTCGAGTCAATCTGTCCGCCCGGAAAGATCAAACTGGTACCGACTTTGATGACGACTCTCATGCAATGGAAACTTTCCTAAGTTCGAATGGTATCGCACTCTGTACAGATGTCGCCGGGGCTTGCGGCACAGGGAGCCCGGCGGGGAGGGACAATACCCCTATCCTGCAATTAAAATGGCTTTCTGGCAAGATGAAAAAGTTTGCCACTTTTTGAGGCCTTATGCCTGCTTCCAACGCCACCAGCCGCTTCTCCGATCGCGTAGAAAACTATGTGCGCTACCGGCCGGGATATCCGCCGGAAGTGCTGCAGGCCCTGCAGGCCGAATGCGGCCTTTTGCCCAGCCATGTGGTTGCCGATATCGCCTCCGGCACCGGCATCTGGACTCGCCGGTTGCTGGAGAATAGCAACCCGGTCTTCGGCGTCGAGCCCAACGCCGAGATGCGGCTCGCCGGCGAACGACTGCTGGCGGCGTTCCCAAATTTCACCAGCATTGCAGGAACAGCCGAGGCAACCACACTGTCGGACCACAGCGTGGACTTCGTCACCGCTGCGCAAGCCGCTCACTGGTTTGACCGCAAGGAGTCGAGGAGCGAATTCGTTCGCATCCTGAAGCTCGGCGGCTGGCTGGCACTTCTGTGGAATGAGCGCGTCACTGATTCGACGAAGTTTCTTCGCGACTACGAGCAGTTATTGCTGACTTACGGCACCGACTACCAGGATATTCGCCACGAACACACCACCGACGAGGTGAATGAATTCTTCGATCCCGCACCATTTCAAGAGCGAGTGTTTGAGATGCGGCAGGAGTTCGACTACGCGGGAATCGAAGGCCGTTTGTTATCGTCGTCGTATGCGCCGGGGCCGGAGCACCCTCAACACGCGCCGATGCTGCGAGAGTTGCGACGCATCTTCGATTCCTGTGCAGTCAACGGCCGAGCCGCATTCGATTACAAAACCCGGCTGTATTTTGGACGGCTGAGTTAACAGGAAACCGGGTCTGTTACGATCTGCCCTGGTCTAACCCTCCGAGGTCAAGCACTGTGTCCGACGAAAAATCCTTCCACATGACGCCCGACGAATTCCGCCGCCACGGCCATGCCGTGGTCGATTGGATCGCCGACTACCACTCTCGCATTGAATCGTTCCCGGTACTTTCGCAGGTGAAGCCGGGAGAGATTCGCGCATCGCTTCCCGCGAATCCTCCCACGCAGGGCGAGCCATTCGACACGCTGCTGAAAGATGTGGAGAAGTTGATCCTCCCCGGCATCACGCACTGGCAGTCGCCGAATTTCTTTGCTTACTTTCCATCGAACGCCTCCGGCCCCGGAATTCTCGGCGACCTTCTATCTTCCGGCCTGGACGTGCAGGGCATGTTGTGGTCGACCAGCCCGGCCTGCACCGAACTGGAAACGCACGTCCTCGACTGGCTCGTGCCGATGCTCGGCTTACCGGAGAAATTTCTGTCGTCGAGCACCGGAGGCGGCGTGATTCAAGACACCGCCTCAAGCGCCGTGCTGTGCGCCCTGTTAGCCGCGCGTGAACGCGCCACCAATTACACGAGCAATCAGAAAGGATGCAATGGGCGCATCGTGGCTTATGTTTCCACGCAGACGCATTCGTCGCTGCAGAAAGCCGCGATGATCGCTGGCATCGGCGCCGATAATGTGCGCGCCATCGACGTAGACGAAAAATTCGCCATGCGTCCCGAAGCGCTCGCCCGCCAGATTGAAGCCGACAAACTCGCCGGGCTGCTTCCCTGCTTCGTCTGCGCGACCGTGGGCACAACTTCATCGAATGCGATCGATCCAATACCCGAGATCGCACGCGTCGCCCGCCAGCATAATCTTTGGCTACACGTGGACGCAGCGATGTCGGGCACCGCCGCACTCTGCCCGGAATTCCGCCACCTGCAGAACGGAGTCGAACTCGCCGACAGCTACAATTTCAATCCGCATAAATGGATGTTCACCAATTTCGACTGCAGTTGCTTCTGGATTGCCGACCGCAAGGCGCTGATTCAGACGTTGAGCATTCTGCCGGAATACCTGCGCAACCAGGCCACGGAATCGGGCGCGGTCATCGACTACCGCGACTGGCACATCCAGCTTGGCCGCCGCTTCCGCTCGCTCAAGTTGTGGTTTGTGATCCGCTACTACGGCGTGGAAGGCTTGCAGCACCACATCCGCCGACACGTGCAACTGGCGCAGATCTTCGCGCACTGGGTTCGCGATGATGAGGACTTCGAACTTGCCGCACCCGTGCCCCTGAACCTGGTCTGCTTCCGCCACAGAGCCGGCGACGCGGCGAATCAAACCATCATGGATCGCCTCAACCGCAGCGGCGATCTCTTCCTCACGCACACCAAGCTGAATGGAAAACTCACTCTGCGCCTCTGCGTGGGGCAGACAAACACCGAGGCCAGGCACGTGGAGAAGGCTTGGAACCGGATTCGCGAGGAAGCGGAAAAATTGGCGGCCTCGGCATAAGCCGACCTCTCGGCGTAAATTCCGCGTCGGCTCCGCTTCGGCTAAAGTAAAGTATGCGCACAATTCTCGGCCGGCGACCGCTGCGCTTCGTCTTCGCCGCCAACGTGATTTCGATGTTAGGCAGTGGGATGAACTCGGCCGCCGTGGCCTGGTACATTCTCGAAGCCACGCATTCGGAAATGGCTCTCGGCACCTTCGCGGTGCTGCAAACTATTCCCGCGATGCTCATGCTTCCCTTCACCGGCGTCATTATTGACCGCGAAGATCGCCGCATCCTGGTCATGTGGCTCGATGCCGTGCGCGCCGTGATCATTGTGACCGTAGCCATCCTTGCCTTTCGGCATCGCGTGCAGGTGTGGCAACTCTACTTGATGAATACGCTGGTCGCCGCCGGCTTCTGGATGTTCTGGCCGACCATCACGGCTCTCATCCAGGAACTCACGCCGGAAGGTCAATTCGTGCAGTCAAGTACTTTTCTTTTGGCGGGCATCCAGGGAGGATGGCTCATCGCCGGTTCGATCGTGGGATTCATGTACAACCACATCGGCCTTGGCGGCGTGCTCTTGATCGACGTTTCCACTTATGTGGTTTCGTTCTCGTGTTATTTCGCGGTGCGCAAAGGCCGCCATGTAGTGCCGCGCCCGGAAGAATTACGCGCCGATATCGCGGCTGCTGAAACCCAGCTCCAGCGCTTCTGGCGCGAGATGCGCGAGGGCTTGCACTTTCTCCGCGACCATCGCGCCGTAGTGCTGCTGGGCATCAGTTGGGCATTATTTCTCGGCGCCATGATCACCGGAGTCGTCGTCACCCCATCGCTCAGCGAGCGCATCTTCCATGCCGGCGCAGTCGGCTACGGCTGGCTGAACGCCGGGTGGGGCACCGGCGCGTTCCTCAGCGCCTTGTATGCTCCCGCCATCATCGCCAGCCTGGGAGGCCGTCGTTCCGTCGCGTTTTCCATGGCGATACTGGCCGCGTGCGTGGTTTGCGCTCCCGTCTCTCACTGGCTTGTCGCCGCCATATTGTTCTATGGAGTGATGGGTTCGGCACGCGGCGTCGGCGGCATCGCCATGAACACCAGCCTGATGGAGATGGTCCCGCCTCACCTGATGGGCCGCGTGCAAAATGCATTTTATTTTTTCGGCACGTTCCTGCAGCTTGTGCTGGCGCTCGCTGTCGGAGCGGTCGCGCATAAAGTCAGCCTGGTCGCCGCATTTGCCATCCTGGCCTGCGTCTATGGGTTGTCGTTTGTGGCGGCTAGTTGGCCAGTGGGGACAGCCGCCGTAGTCGAGGAAGCCGAGCTAAGTCAGAAGTAAGGAGTCAGAATGCAGAAGTAAAACACGAGATCCCCCCATTGCGCTTTCCTACTTCTGCATTCTTACTTCTGCCTTCTGACTTTTCTTCTCACCTGTTATCCTTTCCCATTCCAAGGAGCCCTCATGTCCGCTGATCTGCAAGGCCGTAACGCCGTCGTCTTCGGAGTCGCCAACAAGCGCTCGATCGCCTGGTCCATCGCCCGGGGACTACACGCCGCGGGCATGAAGCTCGCCATCACCTACCAGAACGAGCGTCTGGAGCAGGAGGCCAGGGATCTCATTCTTTCCCTGCCCGGCGCCGAAGGCTACATGTGCGACGTCAGTAAAGACGAAGAAATCGACCACCTCTTCGCCACACTCAAAGAACGCCACGGCAAGTTGCACGCGTTGGTGCATTCGGTCGCCTATGCGCCGGCCGACGAGCTCAAGGGAGAATTCCTCAACACCACGCGCGAAGGTTTCCGCATCGCAATGGATGTGAGCGTGTACTCGCTGGTTGCCGTTGCGCGCGCGGCCGCGCCGCTGATGGAAGACGGCGGATCGATCCTCACCATGACTTATTACGCGTCGGAAAAAGTGGTACCGCGCTACAACGTCATGGCCGTCGCCAAAGCTGGACTGGAATGTTCGGTCCGCTATCTCGCCTATGAATTGGGAAAGAAAAAGATTCGCGTGAACGCAATTTCTGCCGGTCCGATCAAAACCCTGGCCGCGCGCGGCATCGCCGGCTTTGGCGACATGCTGAAGGGCCACGAAGAGCGCGCGCCCCTGGGCCGCCGCGTGGAAGTAGAAGAAGTTGGCTCGACCGGAGTCTTCCTCGCGTCGGACGCCAGCAGCGGCATCACCGGCGAAGTGATCTACGTCGACTGCGGATACAACATCATGGGCTTCTAGAGGGCTATCGCAGCTAGGTCGCCACTCTTGGGAACTTAGTCAGAGCGGACAGAGCAGGGGTCTACCACTGGCGCAGATGAGTGTAATCTCGATTTAACGTCGACTATCCGCATTTCCTGATTCCCGTTCGTTTTGTGCTAGCATCCGTGGCACCTCGGAAAGGAGAATCCAAAATGAGTGGCTCCCAAAGGTTGGTCTCATTTGTGTTGGCGTGCGCTTCGAGCGTAATCGTGGCTGGCGCTCAGTCTCAGACAACGCGTGGCCCGGAAGTGAAGAAGCTGGCAGTAATGGTCGGCAGGTTCACAGTCGAAGACGAACTGAAAGCCGGGGCAATGGGGCCGAACTCGCCAGCGATGAAATTCAGTGGCACTGAAGATTGCAGATGGACGGCAGGCGGCTTCGCCGTGATCTGCGAGGCGGCTCTCCATAGACCCGGAAGGAAATACTCGGAGGCTTCCTTCGTCTACTACGATCCGACTTCCAAGACATACCTATACCACGCAGTTGACAGTTCAGGAGGAATAGAAAACAAGACTGGTACGGTGAACGGCGACGTATGGACCTGGCTTGGGGAGAGCATTTTTGCCGGGAAGCCGTATCACACCCGGTACATCATGAAGTTTGTTTCAAAGGACTCCTTTGAATACACCGATGAGTCGGGCGAAAGCGAGAGATCCATGAAGGTGTTTGTGAGCGGAAAAGAGACTCGCGTCGCGGCCACCAAGCCCGCGAAATCGCAATCACCGCAATGACGGGCATTCAGTCATTAGTTCCAAGCTAACCGGCAACTGGAACTAATAGGCGGTTACACTCGCCATACCGACCGACCCCTACTGGCATCAGGCTCAGCCGATTATCCTGATCCTTCGCCCGCTCTCCTCGTCCCGTTCCAGAGAGATCTCCACGTCCCTCTCTCGCAGAAACCGCGGAAACTTCTCTCCCCACTCAATCAGCAAAATGCTCTTCGGCTCGGCGCGCAGATCGTCCAGCCCAAGAGTCTCCAACTCTCGCGGCGTATCGATGCGGTAGAGATCAATGTGATACAGATTCGCGCGCGGTCCACGATATTCGTGCACCAGCGTGAAGGTGGGGCTGGTCACGTCTTCTTCGTCGGCCGCCTCGAACGCGGCCGCGATTCCCTTGACCAGCGTGGTTTTTCCCGCACCGAGGTCTCCACGCAGCAGCACCAGCTTGGGCGGCGCCAGCAGTTCCGCCAGCGTGCGCCCGAAGGCGATCGTCTCCTCCGCCGAGTGTGTGGTGATCTCCCGCGTCATCTCCCGCGTTCCGGTCGTGGCCATAACGTGCACAGACCACGACCAGTATAGCGAGAGCGGCGCGCCGAGCGCCGCATCGAAAGCGCCGCCCGCGCTCAGGGAGCCCTTCTGGGAAGCGCTAGATCGTCTTCGGCAAGGTAAAGGCCGACGATTTCAGCCCCAGCAAGCTCCGGTCCACCACGTGGTCGAGCGATGTCCGCAACCGGCGGTGGTCATCGTCCTCGATCGCGATGAAGCGGAACGGCTGCAGCACGCCAGCCGTTGTCTTGCGCAGCGGACTGAGGATCTCGGCCATGCCGTGGACCGGACCCGATTGGGTTTGGAATGCAAGTTCTACGAATGAGCCGTTGGCCAGCGAACCCGACAGTTGCAACAATCCGCCGGTCGTTGAAATGGTTTGGAGTTTTGCTTTTGTGCGCCGGCCGTCTTCTAAACGGATCGCAGCCAGGACAGAAGCTCCTAGCTGGACCCGGGCCGCGCGCCTCGATGGGTGCGGTTGGGGGAAGTGGGTCATAAGCTGAATGCACTATCGCACGCTGGCGGAGGCGGTAACAGGTTACGGAAGCAGAGGGCCGGATTCCCGCTCTGCGCGCCCGTTTCCGGCCATTCAAGCCTCTGGGATGAGAGCACTTAGCACGATGTTTACCATTGATACAATGTCCTGTCGGACAAAAGATTTCTCGCCGCGATCCCCGAGAGAACTATTTTCGCGAATCGCCGCTAACGGAGTGTTTATGCATTGCCGCTCTTTTCTCGTCTACGCTTTATTGATTGCGTTTTTCGCAACCGTACCTGTCCAAGGCCAGACCGCGCCTGCCGGCGATAGGCCGCCTCTCCGCGTCGCCATTGTCGGCCTGGTTCATGGGCATGTCCAGGGATTCCTGGAACATTCGTTGCACAACCCAGAGATCTCGATTGTGGGGATTGCGGAACCGGACCAGTCGCTCGCTTCTCAGTACGCGACGCGGTACACCCTCGACAAAAGCCTACTTTTTCCTGGTCTGGAAGAAATGATCGAGCGCACGCACCCGCAGGCTGTCCTCGTTTACACGAACACATACGACCATCGGCGGGTGGTGGAAACCTGCGCCCGGCACGGTGTTCACGTAATGATGGAAAAACCTTTGGGGGTCAGTTTCGAAGACGCACTGGCCATCGAAAAAGCCGCGCGCCTGGGCAAGATTCAAGTGCTCGTCAACTATGAAACGACGTGGTACGCCAGCAACCGCGCGGCCTACGACCTGGCGCGCGACAAGTCGCTGGGGGAAGTGCGCAAAGTCGTGGTTCACGATGGCCACAGCGGGCCCAAGGAAATCGGTGTCGGCCCGGAATTCCTGAGTTGGCTTACCGACCCCAAACTCAATGGCGGCGGCGCGCTCTTCGACTTCGGATGCTACGGGGCCGATCTCATGACCTGGTTAATGGACGGGCAACGCCCGCTAACAGTCACAGCCGTCACCCAGCAGATCAAGCCCGACATTTATCCGCGAGTGGATGATGAGGCCACCATCGTCCTCACCTATCCCAAGGCTCAGGCGATCCTGCAAGCCTCCTGGAATTGGCCTTTCGACCGCAAAGATATGGAAATATATGGACAGACGGGATATGTAATCACGGTGAAGCGGGATGACATACGCGTGCGGCGCAAGGGCGGAAATGAAGAGCAAATCGCAGCCAAACCGCTGTCTGCCCCATACGACAACTCACTCTCTCTTCTCAGAGCAGTGGTGAGGGACGGAGTGAAACCCGACGGATTGTCATCTCTCGAAACCAATCTCACCGTAACAGAGATACTGGATGCCGCCCGTCTTTCTGCGGCCTCGGGTAGGACCATTCAGCTGCCAGCTTCGAGATGACGCCCGATTGTTCGTGCGCTCTACCCGCTCAGGCACACTGGCTTTTCTTTCGCCGCTTGCTGCGTGCGCCGGAAAGCCTCCGCTAGTCCGCGCAGCAAATCCGTAGCTACCAGCGAATGCTCGCCCAGGCTCTCGCGCATCACGTCGCCGGCAAGCCCGTGCAGATGCACCGCCGCAAGCGCGGCTGCGAAGGCGTCCCGCGGATGCTGGGCAATCATTCCCACAACCATCCCCGTCAGAATATCTCCTGTGCCGCCGGTCGCCATTCCAGGATTGCCCGTCGTATTCACCCAGGCATCACCGCCCGGCTGCACCACAAGCGTGCGATGTCCCTTGAGCACGACGACCAGTTCGTGTTCGCGCGCGAACTTTCGCGCCACTCCCAGGCGATCCTTCTGCACCTCGGCAATGCTCGATCCCGCCAGCCGCGCCATTTCTCCCGGATGTGGAGTAATTACAAGCGTCCGGCCCTTCCCATTCAATTCGTCTGTACGCCCCTCAAATGCATTGAGGCCATCGGCATCCACCACCATCGGCAATTGAAGTTTCGCAACCAGAGTCCGCACCAGTTGCGCAGTCTGCGGATCGCGCGAAATCCCCGGCCCAATTGCGAGCGCCGTCTTCCCTTTCGCCAATTCAGCGATTCGATCCAGCGCTGTGGTCGAGATCGTGCCCGCATCCGTCTCGGGCAACGGCTCAGTCATCAACTCGGCATGAAATCCAGCGACGGTTCCCAACACCGACTTCGGCGTCGCCACCGTCGAAAGCCCCGCTCCCGCGCGCAATACGGCGATCCCTGCCATCGCCGCCGCACCTGCCTTGCCGAGCGATCCCCCCACCACCAAGACGCTGCCGTAGCTTCCTTTGTTCGATTCGGCCGGACGAGGACCGATCAGCTGCCCCAAGTCTCGCGCTGTGATCACATTCAGTTGCAGCGCCGAAACAATCGCTTCCTCCGGCGAGCCGATGTCGGCCACAAAGGTAGGGCCGGCAGTCAGCATCCCGAAAACATGCGCCGGACGCGGCACCGTGAAGGTGACGATTGCGTCGGCCCGAGCGATGCTGCCGGCTTGTGCGCCCATCGCGTCGGCATCCGCCCCGGAAGGAATATCCACCGCGATCACCGGAACCTTGCTGGCATTCATGATGGCGATCGCATCCGCGTAGAGTCCGCTCACCGGAGGCTTGAAGCCAGTGCCCAGCACCGCGTCCAGGTACAGGTCTCCCTGTAGCGAGAGCCGCGCCCGCTCGCTTTTCAGCTCATCGCTCGAATGCACCGCGAGGGCTGAACTCGGCAACTTGCCAAACATGGCCGCCGCATCGCCCTTCAGTTCGCCGGGATCGGCCAGCAGGATCACCTGAATCTTCTTCCCCTGCCGATGCAGCCGGCGCGCCGCCACGAAGCCATCGCCGCCGTTATTCCCCTTCCCGCAGAAGACCGCGATGCACTGTGCCCCTGCGTGATGGGAAAGCACGTAATCGGCGACAGCAGCGCCTGCATTTTCCATAAGGGTGAGCGAAGGCACGCCGAAGCGTTCGCTGGTGGCGCGATCGATGGCTCGCATCTCCTCTGCGGAAACTATCTTCATGGCGGTCGTTGGTCGTTAGTCGTTAGTCGTTCGCCGGAATGTTTGAGCGCAAGCTCTTGGCGAACGACCAACGACAAACGACCAACGACTGACTATAAAACAAAAAGGCCCTCCGCGCCGTGCGGAGGGCCCGTCGAACATTCTGGCCACTGGCCACCGATCACTGGCCACTGCCTTTCTGCAGTGCCTGCACCCGGCTGTGCTTCACGCTATAAGCGAAATACACAATCAACCCGATTGCAAGCCAGACGACCAGCCGGATCCAGTTCCACATCCCCAGCTTGAGCATCATGTATCCGTTCGCGATCACACCCAGGATTGGAATCAGCGGCACCCACGGCGTCCGGAAGGGCCGCGGCTGGCTGGGATTCGTATACCGCAACACCATCACGGAGATTGACACAATCACAAACGCCAGCAGCGTTCCGATGTTCACCATCTTCGCAACCTGGTCTATCGGCGTGACACTGCCCACGACCGCCGCCAGCAGACCCACCAGAATCGTATTCTTCCACGGCGTGCGGAACTTTGGATGCACAGCCGCGAAGAACGTCTTCGGCAAAAGACCGTCATTGGCCATCGCGTAGAGCACCCGGGTTTGGCCGAGTAACATCACCAGCATCACGCTCGTCAGCCCGGCCAGGGCCCCCAGCGTAATGATGTTCGCCGCCGTGGTTAGACCCCGGTCCAGGAATGCAACGGCGACTGGCGCCTCGATGTTGATCTGTTGCCAGTGCACCATCCCCGTCAGCACGCCGGCCACGGCAATGTACAACACCGTACAGATCGCCAGCGAAGCGATCATGCCAATGGGCAAGTCGCGCTGCGGATTCTTGGCTTCCTGCGCTGTGGTCGAGACCGCATCGAAACCGATGTAGGCGAAGAATATGTACGCTGCACCCGCCCCGATTCCGGCGAAGCCGTTGGGTGCGTAGGAGTGCCAGTCCGTGCCCCAGTTGCTGCGGTTGATGTAGTGGGCGCCCAGAGCGATCACGAAGAGTACGACCGACACCTTGATCACGACGATCGCTGTGTTGAAGCGCGCGCTTTCTTTGATCCCGATGACTAGAACCGCCGTGATAATCAGCGCAATCGTGAAGGCCGGAAGGTTAAAACCGAATTCCATTCCAAACAGATGTGGCGCGCCCAGCAGATCATGCCCCCGCTGCAACAATTCCGGAGACTGCGCGCTAACGATCGCGCTGACCCTGTCGAGGAAAGTTTGCGTGCCCGGCACCAGGGAAGGATCTGCGGCCTGTGCCATCTGCCGCGCAACAACATTCTCAGCGGTCTTCAGCGCGGTCCAGTAATCGTAGGCCAACCACAGCGGCATCTTGATGTGGAAGATATTCAGCAGTTCGATGAAGTGGTTCGACCATCCCGAAGAGACCGTGCTGGCGCCCATGGCGTATTCGAGCGTGAGGTCCCAGCCGATGATCCAGGCGAGCAACTCGCCCAGCGTGGCATAGGCATAGGTGTAGGCGCTGCCGGCCAGCGGAATCATGGCCGCGAACTCGGCATAGCACAGCCCGGCAAACGCGCATCCCAACCCGGATAAAACGAACGACAACGTCAGTCCCGGACCGGCGTAGTGCGCCCCCAGACCCACCATTACAAAGATGCCGGCCCCGATGACCGCGCCCACGCCCAGTGCGGTGAGCTGGAAAACTCCCAACGTGCGTTTTAGGCTGTGTTCGCCCGTCTCCCGGGCTTCTTCCATCAGCAGGTTCAGAGGCTTGGTTGCGAACAGATTTGGCATTCGTCAGGGTTCTCCTTAGGACTACGCGGATGCGCGCTTCGCTCCCGCGCTCCTCGACCACGCATAGTACACCGGGATGCCCAGCAGCACCACAATCAACCCCGGCCACGTGTACTGCGGTTTGTAGCGTAATAGTACGGCATCGATGAATAAAGCCATCACAATATAAATCGCCGGCAGCACCGGATACCCCACCGCACGATAGGGACGCGGCGCATCCGGACGCGTCCTCCGGAGGACGAACAATCCCACAATTGTCAGAATATAGAAGACCAGCACTGCGAAAATAATGTAATCGAGAAGCTGTCCGTAGCTGCCCGAAACGCACAGCAGGCATGCCCACACCATCTGCACCATTAACGACACGGCCGGCGTTTTGTGCGTGACGTGCAGCTTGGCTACGCTGTTGAAGAATAACTTGTCCTTCGCCATGGCGTAGTAAACGCGCGCGCCGGAAAGGATGAGCCCGTTGGCGCATCCGAAGGCGGAAATCAGGATCGCCGCCGCCATCAGCCGGCCGCCCATCGATCCGAACATCTGCGTCATTACCGCCGTCCCGACGCGCTCTTCGGCGGCATACTTGATGCCCCGTCCCAAAATACTTGCTGCGCTCGGCGTACCCTCCAAGGGCAGGGTCGTCAAATAAATAAAGTTGCAGGCGACGTAAAGCGCAATCACCACGCCCGTCCCCAGCGCCAGCGACAGCGGCAGGTTGCGGCTGGGATTCTTTACTTCGCCCGCGGTAAATGTGACGTTATTCCATGCGTCCGCGGAAAACAGCGATCCCACCTGCGCCACCGCCAGAATCGTCAGCGTGCCCACCATCACAATCGGCCCACCCACTCCCACCTGCACCGCGTGCTGCGCACCCAATCCCGCATTCCGCCAGAAATGCCCGCTGAAGTTCGCAGCCAATGCTTGTGCATTCCGTCCCAACGCCAACCCGAACAATGCCAGCCCCAGCAAAGCCGAAACTTTCGCCGCCGTAAACACATTCTGGATGAGCGCTCCAGTCTTCACGCCGAAAATATTCACCACCGAAAGAAAAACCACCAGCAGGATGGCAACCAGATTCTGGGTATTGATTCCCACATCCATATTGCCCAGAACCATCGGCCCCAGCCGGATCGGCGGCACTTTCCACAAATGCAGAATCCAATGGGAAGAAGAAATCGCAGGAAAGAAAACTCCCAGAAACTTGCCGAAGGCCACGCCCACAGCCGCAATCGTCCCCGTCTGAATCACCAAAAAAAGTGTCCAGCCGTAAAGAAATCCCCACAGCGGCCCCAGCGCTTCACGCAAGTACACATACTGCCCGCCCGCCCGCGGCATCATCGCCGCCAACTCTCCGTAGCTGAGCGCGGCGACGATCGTCATGAATCCCGCGACTGCCCACGCGCCGATGAGCAGGGCGGGCGAATCCACTTCGCGGGCAATCTCCGCCGAAACAATAAAGATGCCCGAGCCGATCATCGACCCCATAACCAGCATGGTGGCGCTAGTCAAACCGAGGCCCTTGACCAGTTCCGCATCCTGATGGCTATGAATTTCCCAGTCGCTGCCCGCAGGCCGCGTTGTAGGTGTACTCAGGATTCCCTCCTAAGCCTTATCGCACCGGAGCTTCGTAGCGCCGGCGTCCCGCCGGCTGTCGCGAGGGCGCCTCGCCCTCGCCCGCCGGAGGATTATCAAAGCCCCCTGACTTTACCTCAAGACGCGAAAAAATTCCTCTGCTGATTTGCGCGGCTCCCGTAGAAGATCCGAAATCACGGCCACGGAATCGGCTCCAGCCTCGATCACCGAAGCCGCATTCGCGCGCGTAATCCCACCGATGGCCACCAGCGGCTTCCGGGTCAATTCCCGCGCCCGGCGCACTCCCTCGAGGCCTACCACCGGATCAGGCCGGTCTTTGCTGGAGGTCGCAAACACCGGTCCGATGGCAAGATAGTCTGCCGACGACGTGTCAGCTTCAGCAAGTTGTTCAGGATTGTGCGTGGAAACTCCGAGCCAAAGCCCGGACCCTATGATTCCTCGTACCGATTCGGGGGAGAAATCTTCCTGCCCAACATGCACGCCATCGAACTCCGCGACCAGAGCCAGATCCGCGCGGTCGTTCATAATGAGCCTGACCGTCCCGCCCACCCGCCGCTTCAGTTCCCGCGCCTGCTCCAGCATCACCCGTGCGTTCCCACTCTTGTTGCGGTATTGCAGCAGCGTGCAGCCGCCGGCGACAAGTTCTTCCGCGAAAGCCGCAACCGCTTCAGCTGTTGAAAAGAACGCCGCATCCACAATCGGGTAAAGACGAGGAACGGAGATCACGCCGCCGAATCCTTTTTGCCGTTCTTGGCCAGGAATCGCTCGATAAACCCCGTATCAAACTTCCCCGCCCGGAAATCCGGATCGGCCAAAATCCTACGGTGCAGCGGAATCGTCGTATAAATCCCCTCGACGATAAACATCTCCAATGCCCGCGTCATGCGCGAGATAGCCTCGTTGCGGTCTTTTCCCCGCACAATCAGCTTGGCGATCAGCGAATCGTAGTACGGAGGAATCACTCCCTCCGCATATGCCGCTGTATCCACGCGCACTCCGGTCCCTCCCGGCGGATGAAACGCCGTGATCTTCCCTGCCGACGGCGTGAACTTCTCGGGGTGCTCCGCATTAATGCGGCATTCGATGGCATGCCCGCGGTGCACAATTGGCCCCTGCAGCACTTCCCGCATGTGAGCGCCGGCCGCGATCATGATCTGGCTCTTCACTAAATCCACATCCGTCACCATTTCCGTCACCGGATGCTCCACCTGGATGCGCGTGTTCATCTCGATGAAGTGCAGTTGCCGGTCCTGGTCCATCAGAAACTCGATCGTGCCGGCGTTCGTGTAACCAATATCCGTCAGCGATTTGCACAACACTGCGCCGATCTGATCGCGCAATTCCGGCGTAACCTGCGTCGAGGGTGATTCCTCCAGTAATTTCTGATGCCGGCGCTGAATCGAACATTCCCGTTCGCCCAGGCTCACCACGTTGCCGTGCTCGTCGGCCAATACCTGGAACTCGATGTGCCGCGAATGCTCGACATATTTCTCCATGTAGAGGTCGCCGTTACCGAACGCCCCCGCAGCCTCCGACTGCGCCGCTTTGAACAGCCCCGGCAGTTCGTCTTCGCTGCGCACAATGCGCATGCCGCGTCCACCACCACCTGCCGAAGCCTTCACAATCACGGGAAAGCCCACCTGCCGCGCCCACTCCACGGCTTCGCCTGCGGTAGCGATGATTCCCTCCGAGCCCGGCAGGATGGGCACGCCCGCGCGTTTCATGGCAGCGCGCGCTTTTTCTTTTTCTCCCATCAGCCGGGTTACTTCCGGGCGCGGTCCGATGAACTTGATCCCGCTGGTTTCGCACACCTCGGCGAAGTTGGCATTCTCCGCTAACAATCCGTAACCGGGATGCACCGCATCCACGTTGGCGATCTCGGCCGCGCTGATCACCGCGGGAATGCTGAGGTAGCTCAACGCCAGTTGCGGCGGCCCAATGCAGATGGCCTCGTCCGCAAAGCGCACCGGCAAGGAGTGCCGGTCCGCCTCGCTGTAAATGGCCACCGTTTGGACGCCCAGTTCCTTGCACGCGCAAATGATGCGCAGCGCAATTTCTCCGCGATTCGCAATCAGTATCTTCTTAAACATTTCAGATTAAACATTTCAGATCAAATGTGGGAGATTGAGTAATTTGGTAATCGGGTAATTTTGTAATTTAAAATCCGGGCGCGTTTTCAATTACCAAATTACCCGATTACAAAATTACAAAATGGCCTGGTTCTCGGCTTCACTTCTTCGCCCGGATGGCGAACAACTCCTGCCCGTATTCAATCGGCTGGCCGTTACTGCCCAGTTTCTTCACGATTTCGCCGGCCACATCGGACTCGATCTCATTGAGCAGTTTCATGGCTTCGAGGATGCACAGCACCTGCCCGACTTCCACCATATCCCCCACCTTCACGAAAGGCGGCGCGCCGGGCGAAGGCGCCTCGTAGAACGTCCCCACGATGGGAGACTTCACCATGTGCAGACTTTCCTCTGGAGCCGGCTCGGCGGGCGCCGGCGGCGCGGCAGGGGACACTGCGCCTGCACCCTGCCTCGGCTCCGGAGCGGCAGCGGTCGCAGGTCGGGTCGATTCCACTGGCGCATACACCACGGTGTGTTCGCCCGCCCGCTTGATCTTCACCTTGACATCGCCACGCTCCAACTCGAACTCGGCAATGTCCTTTTCGATTAAGAACTCTATGAGTTCCTTCAGCTCTTTTTGATTCATTCGTATACGGTGGGACTGCAGCTTCAGGTCTTAGGTATCAGGTTTCAGGCCTTTTGTCTTAGGTGCTAGACGATTGCCTGCCGCTTCTTACTGTCCCCGGCCTTACGCCCAAGACCTAACACCTAAAGACCTTCACCTAAACTGCCATGAAATCCTTACTGGTCGGAGTCAATACCTCACAACCGTCTTCGCGGACGGCCACCATGTCCTCGATTCTCACACCCCATTTTCCGGGGAAGTATACTCCCGGCTCAACCGTAATGACCATGCCCGGCTTCAGCACGTCTTCCTGTCCGGCCGCAACTCTGGGCGGTTCGTGGATCTCCAGACCCACCCCATGGCCGGTTGAGTGCGTAAAATAGCGGCCTAACCTAGCCTTACGCAATACTTTGCGTGCCGCAGCATCCACCTCTCCCACGCTGATGCCCGGCCGTACAGCGGCAATCGCCGCTTCTTGCGCTTCCTTCACTGACTCGTACGCGTGGCGAGCCTCTTCTGCATCCGCACCGGACGCGGCGCCTACCCACACAGTGCGCGTCTGGTCCGAACAATAACCTGCGAGTATAACACCGAAATCGCAGACCACGAACGTACCGGACGGTATCAACTGCTCGCTTGCCCGCCCGTGAGGCAATGCTGATCTCGCTCCGGAGGCAATAATGGTGGGAAACGACATCTCCTCCGCGCCGGCGCAGCGTGCCGCATATTCCATCTCCGCCGCAACCTCGGTCTCTCTCACGCCCGGCCGGAGGACTGCAAGCGCCCGCTCAAATAAAGTCGCTCCCAGCTTCACCGCCGCGCGAATGCGGTCCAATTCATCGGTGTCCTTCACCGTGCGCGCCCGCTCTACCAGGGCAGGAGCATTTCGCACGCGCACGCCGGAAGGCAGCAGATCCGCCAACCGCTTTTTTTCCGCGACCGTCAGGTGTTCGGCTTCAGCCCCGATCGTCCATCCCTTCCATTTCTTCCGCCGCGCGCCGATCCACTCCCCCAGCGCGCTCAGCACCGACTTGCGCGCAATGATCACCTTCGCGCCTTTTACTTCTTCGCGTCCTTGCGTGTCGTAGCGAACGTCCGTAAAGAACACGCTCCCTGCCTCCTCGACCAGCAGGAAGCCCGCGCTGCCGGTGAATCCGCAGAGATATCGGATGTTGGGGAGATGGCTGATCAGGAGCGCATCAAACGGGGACGTGGCAAGGTACTCCCGCAATTTCTTCTGGCGCGCAAGAAAGTTCATTGTTGATGAGTTTATCAGGCGGCTCAAAACACGGTTGTCATCCCGAGCGGAGCGAGGGACCTTGGGTTTGCCTGCGGCGCCTCAATGCGGGGCAAGGCCCTAGAACTGAGAACCACCCCCAAAACGAAACCGCCGGCCCTGACAGGTTCTTCAGGGCCGGCGGTTCAAATCTTCCACTGCGCGCTGCTAGATCGGACGTTGTTACGTCTGAATGATTCGCGGCGTGATGAAGAAGATCAATTCTTGGTTAGAGGTGCTCACCTGCGTGTGCTTGAACAGGTTGCCCAGAATCGGGATGTTGCCCAGAATCGGCACCTGATCGATGCTGATCGAGTTCTGCGTCTGGATGACGCCGCCGATCACCACCGTGCCGCCGTCGGTCACCAGCACCTGCGTGGTCGCCTGCTGCGTGATCAATTCGGGGTTGCCCTGCACTTCCTGGCCGAAGTTCGGGGTCGTGTTCTCCACGTCCACGTTCAGGAAGATCGTATTCTCCGAAGTGATCTGCGGAGTTACGGTCAAGCGCAGGAAGGCGTCGACGTAGGTCACAGTCGGAGGACCGCCCAACTGTGCCTGCGTCACAATGGGCACGCGCACGCCCTGCTTCACCAGGGCCTGGATATTATTCTGCGTCACGACTCGCGGCCGCGACAGCACCTTCAGCAATCCGCGCGACTCTGCCATGGTAAGCACGGCATCGATCCGCACCGTGTTGCTGGCGTTCAAGAACGTTAAGCCGCTGGTCGGTGAGGTCGAACCCAAGTTGGAGAACAACGGAATCGATGAACCCGTCGTTGTAGTGGTGCCCGGGACCGTGACGTAGCCCGGAGTCAAACCACTGACCGTCGTCGGCGAGCTTCCCACCTGAGAAGCGCCACCAATTGCGCTGTGGCCATTGCCCCAACCGAAACCGAGCTGGGTACCGATGTCGCGGGCAAATGTCCGCGTCGCCGCCACCACACGGGCCTCGATCTCAACTTCCTGCGTCTTGCGGTCCAGCTGCGTCAGCAGGCGGTCGATCACCGGAATGACTTTGGGAATATCGTTGACGATCACGGCGTTGGTGCGCTCATCCGCAACCACGTCTCCGCGCAGCGAGAGGAACTTCTTCACCGTGATGATTACATCCTTGGCGTGGGCATAGCTCAAGAAACGCGTAACGGAAACTTTCTCTACGGCCGCAGCTTCCGCTTCTACTTGCGCTCGCCGCGCGTCCGCTTCTTTCTTCAGTGTGTCGACCGTGGCGATGCGCAGAACGTTGCCCTCCAGTTCCCGCGCGAGGTCGTTATTCTTGAGTACGATGTCCAGTGCCTGGTCCCACGGCACGTCATCCAACACAACCGTCAGGGTGCCGTGGACATTGGGGTCGAGTACGATGTTCAACCCGCTGATCTCGTGGATCAAGCGGAAGAAATCTTTCAAATCCACATCCTTCAGATTCACTGAAATCGGTTCGCCCGTATACTTGGGGCCGGCCGAAACTGGTTGTTGTCCACTCTGCGCTTTCTGCTCGGCCGCAAGATTTACGGCGGGTTGGATGCCCGTGCTGGACCCGGAGCTCTGCGACGACTGCGCCGCGTGCATGCTCACTGGCAGCAGTTCCGCGGCTGTTTTGTCGGCGAATTTCGCCGCCGCTTCCTGCGCGCGCCCGGCAGTCTCGTCCGAAGCATCGGCCGCATTGGCTTTGGCCGCATAAGTCGGCTCGACGAATACAAAATCGCTGGATGAAGATGAAGTCGAGGCCGTCTCCGTCTTCTGCGCCGTGGCCGCGACCGCGCTTTCGGTCGACGGTTTAGAAGCGAGCGAAACGCTGGCGGCAACCGGCTGCGTCTTCGGCGTCACTTCCATCACGTGCGGCGCAAACGGAGACATCACCGCGTTCACCGGCGCTGGAGCGGTTTGTGCCGCAGTCTTAGGGGCACTGGCGTTCGTCGCTGCCGAGTGCTGCACGTGCAGCGTCAACACCAGCTTTCCGTCCTTCGATGGAGTCAGCTCATAGCGGCAAGCGTGCTCGAGATCGACCACCACACGGGTAGTTGGAGGCGTCTGGCCGTCCATGCCGATGCGCACTCCCTTGACTCCCGCGCTGCCCACCGTGATGTGGCTCTTCCCGGTCGCCATGACGGTACCCGGCAAGTCCACGATCACCCGCGAGGGCGAATCCGCGGTGCTCAACTTGGGCGTCAGCGCGCCACGAGCGTCGATCTCGACCCGGATCTCATCCGCGCCGCGAACCACGTTCACTCGCTGGAGCTCGTTTTGCTGGCTCGCCGTTGGTAGCGCCGGAGTCTCGGCGGCTGATGCCATCAGCCCCAAGAGCAGCAGCGGTAGGAATACACTCAGCAGTTGCTTTCGCATTTCGCCTCTCCCCAACTTGCGGGTCTAGCCCGCGTGTCCTTGCTAGAATTCGATTTCTTGGCGCCCCGGCCTCCCGGCTGCACCATTGCCCGCCGCTAAACGGCTGGCGTAAACAATCGCTTTACCACTTCCCGCGTCATCGGCTTACCCAGCTTGTCCTGCACCGTTTCCTGGAACACAACCGTGTCTCCGGTGATTCTCACTACATAACCGTTGAATACTGGATCGTTCTCGCGCAGGAAATAGGCCTTGTTCAGGCTGTTGGTCACCACAGCGATATAACCGGCGTCTGACTTCACCACGCCCCGCACGTTGATCTGCCCGATTTCCAGACACTTTTTCCCGCTCGCGCAACCCGAACCAGTCGGCGCCTGCACCACCGGACTGAAGAAGGGATCGCGCTTCCCGGTCATCGCCCATTTCTTATCTTCCGGCTTGGGCGGCTTGACAGCATCGTTACTCTGGGCGGCCGGGCTGGTCACACCAGCGGCCTTCGCCACTACGGGTTTCGAAACCGTCGTAGGGACTACTATCGTGGGACGCAACACTACCTGCCTATGTGGCGCCAGTCGCCGGTGCGGCTGCGCTGCCATGGTCACCGGAGGAGGATGCATGCGTCCTGCCCCTGCGCCCGCTCCTGGCTTGGCTGCCTGCGAAGCGTTCGCGCTGTGCTGCCCGTTGTTGGTTATGCGCGGGTTCTGTGCCCAAACCGCCCCCGCCATCACTACCATTGCCAGAATTGCTCTCGTTAGCTTCATAGCGATTCCTATTTGCTCGTGCCTGCCGTTCCTGTTGCGGGCTTTGTTCCAGGGGCCGCTCCGGCCGGCTCCAGATCGTGACTGAAGAACGTCGTCGCCGTAAAAGTCGCGACCACGCTCTCGTTCGGCGCATACTGGTAGGTATGCTTCGTCTTTGCCCCGCCTGGATTTTTCGTATTTGACACCAGCAGTGCGCTGACGTTTACGATCCGCTCCAGCTTGCCTACCCGGTCAAAGAAATTCAGCATGGAGTAATACGGACCGTCCAGCTCCATATCGAACGGAAGTTCCGAGTAGTACTCTTTCGCAACGATCGGCTTCGCCGTATAGCGGCGCAATTCAATGCCCGCCTTCTGCGCTTCGCCGTCCATCGTCTCGATGAAGCCTTCCACCGCTTTGTCGTCCGGCACGATGCGCCGTTCGATCTCCAGTTGCTGTTTCAGGTTGGCTACCTGCTGATCCATGTCTTTCAGCTTGGGACGGTAGGACTCGAGTTCGTTGTTCTCCCGAACCTTGTCCTGCAGAGCATGCTGTGCCGCGGCATTCTTATCGCTCTGGCTTTTGAACACCGTGAAGTACAGCGCCGTCGTTACCAGCGCTCCTCCCACGATCACCGCTCCCCATTGCTTCAGGCCCGACAGTTCGTTGAAATTCATCGCCATAGGTCTGCCCTTACGACTTTCCCTTCTCGCAGGTCAGCGTGAACTGGAACGCCTGCATGTCCTTGATCTGTTCGTCCTGGTACGTTTCTTTGATCTCGACATTCTTGAAGAAACCCGTCTTCTGCAGGTTTCCGATCAGGTTGGCCACAGCGTCCGTGCTCAGCGCGGTCCCTTCCAGGCTTACCGCCGTACCCGTGTCATCCATCTTGCTCAGCCAGACGGCTTCCGTTCCGTTCACCGTCTCGCCCAGCATGGCCAGCAGGTTCACCGGACCCGCCTGCCCGGCGCGCAACGAATCGATCACGTCCACCCGCCGCTTGTAACTGTTGGCCTGGGTCTGCCGCTCCAGATAACGAGCCTTCACATCGCTGAGTTCGCGGTTTTTCTGCAGGGCTGTCTGCATCTGCGCCTCGGTCGTCTTCCCCTGCCGGTCCAGCCGGTACCAGATGATGAAGTTCAACCCCCCAGCCAGTAACAGCACCAGCAGCACCTTCAGCGTGGGCGAACCCATGTCGCCCATTTCCATTGTGGGCAACGCTGCCGCGCTACCGCCGGCGCGCTTGCTCTTCGCCTTGGAGTTTTCGAGCAGATTGATTCTGATCATAGGGATTCAAAGCTCCTCAAAGCCAAGCCCACTGCCACCGCCAGCTGGCCCGGATTCTGCTCCACCAGCTCCGCTCCGGGGCCGTCTGCCGGCGGCACCACGCGCTGGAATGGATTCAACAATTCGACCGGCATCGAAAATTCCTGCCGCAAAGCTTCCATCAACCCCGGCACCTTTGCCGAACCGCCCGCCAGGTAGATCTTTTCAATGTGCTCGCCCGCCGCACTGGCCCGGAAGAAGTCGAACGTCTTCTGGATTTCCAGCACGATGATCTCGGTCACCTGCTGCAGGATCGGCGCCTTCGCATCCTCGCTCACCGTGCCCACCTTGTTGCCCAGCTTGAGCGACTCCGCATCGTCGAAACTCAAGTCCAACTCCTTCTGCAGCGAATCCGTGTACTGATGTCCGCCCACGCTGACGTCGCGCGGGAACAGCGGCGTCGTGCCCTTCACAATGTTGATGTTCATCACACTCGCGCCCAGGTTGAGCAGCGCCACTACCTGGCCCGGCGCCGGCTGGTAGTTGTACTCGTAGCAGTTCTGCAGTGCCAGCGCATCGATGTCCACAATAGCGGGCGTGCGTCCGGCCATCGAGAGTACGTTGGTGTAGTTCAGAATCTTGTCCTTCTTCACGGCCACCAGCAAAACATCCATATTCGGGCTGCCCGCTTCTTCCGACAGAATCTGGTAGTCCAGGCTCACGTCCGCCAGATCGAAGGGAATGTGCTGGGCCGCTTCCTTCTCGATGGTCTCGGCCAATTCCTGGTCGCTCATCGAGGGCAGCGAGATCTTCTTCACGATCACCGAGTGGCCGCTCACCGCCGTCGCCACCGATTTGGTTTTGATCAGGCAGTCGGTGAACAACTTCGAGATCGCGCTCGATACCGTTCCCGAGTCCACGATCATCGAGTCCACCACGATGTCGGAGGCCAGCGCTTCCAGTCCCAGGTGCGCCACTTCAATCTGCCCACCCTTCTTCTTCAACTCCACCGCCTTGATGCTGGAAGAGCCCACATCCAGACCCACAATCGTTTTCGATCCCATTCCAAACATGTGCCCGCCTTTTCGTACTGTTTTTGTAGCGCCGGCGTCCCGCCGGCTGTATCTCGTAGCGCCGGCGTCTCGCCGGCTTTGCTTTTCCTTCAGGAGTGCCGGCGAGACGCCGGCGCTACCTTACTGCGCTCCGGCGGCTTTCGTCGCCGCCTTGGGTTTCCGTTTCGCTCCCAATTCCATCTGGCTCGACTTCTCTTCCATCCACTGGTCCAGCTTCGACTTCTTGAAGCGCCAGCGATTGCCCAGCTTGAAAGCCGGAATTTTCTGTTCCCCGACGTACTTGTACAGCGTGTCCGGACTCACTCCCAGGTACTGCGACGCCTGCCGAATGTTCATCACTTCCCGCGAGTCAGCCATAGTTCCCTTACCCCGTCCCTCAGCATCCTGCGCCCTTGTTGCGGCCCGCAGGCTATTCTTGGGAGACGCCCTCGCCCTCCATTGCCTGTCAGAGGACTTTCGGTGTCCCGAGCATATATCAGCCCGGAAAAACCCCGCCTCCAAGCGAATTTCCTGTTTTTGATGGGTTTTTTACGGTTTTCTTGGAAACGAGAGAATTCCCGAAGTGGCAGGATATCTATATATTGTGGATTGTGATCGCTCGATGCGTATTAGCAGTGGTAGTCACGCAGATAGCTGCCGGTCACTCGCGAACCGGTAACCGAAGTACTACAGACGGTACGGAAGTACTAAGACGGCGGCTCAAGTGCCTGCATTTACAGCGTTTTAGTATCTCCCGCGGTGTGGACGCAGCACTCGCCGCGGGTGTTCTCAGCCCGGCCTTTGAACTGCGAAGCCACTACCGCTGTGGGTGCCCTGTCCTTCGCGCACGTTGCGAAGGGCGGGTACCGGACTGCCAGCAGTCAAGGGGTTTTGCTCGAAGAACTCTAACGAGCCGGTTAAGACTTACACCATCGGCAGCATCGTACCCGCCCTTGCAAAAAGCGCAAGAGCGGGGCACCCACGGTGATAATGGCGTCGGCAACTCAAAGGCCGGGCCACCCGCCTAACACAGTTGCTATTCTTGAGGACATCGGATGAACCTCCCGCTTTGATTTTGCTCCGCGAGTTCCCTGGGATCGGCCCTGACCCTTTACGCAGGGCAGGGCAGGTCGGTGCCCGCAGAAAGTTGCAACTCTGGTTCCATGCACTTACGGAGAAAACCTTCGAGCCGCCATTCCTTTGGTGGTAAGCTTCCGCACGGACGTGTCCAGGGGGTCTCAGTGGACCATCGAGGAACGCTTGCAATGATCCTGCTGCTCGGGGCCGGGGTAGCATCGAATTCCGCGCAGGCGCAGTTTGAGATACGGTCCGTTTTTCCTGTGGGAGACGTTCTCCCTTTCGCGCTAGCTGTCGGCGACTTTAACGGTGATGGCATCCCCGACGTCGCTGTCGTAGGCAGTGCCCCGGGGGAAATTCAAATCCTGCTGGGAAATGGCGACGGCACCTTCCGGCCTCGCGCCGCGTACCCAACCGCCTTCGGCTTCCATCCCGCCACCGCGAGCCTTCGGCATAACGGAATACTCGACCTTGTGATAGGCGCAGCCGGCGGCGACGAAGTCAATGTCATGCTCGGCAACGGGGATGGAACTTTCCAGCCTGCTGTCTCCTATCCCACGGCGGCAGAATCGAGCATGGTCGGTCTCGGGGACTTCACCGGGCACGGCAACGTCGACGTGCTCAACCTGGAGGGGGTCAGCGCCCTGGGGGTGGTCTGCAGTTGCATTCAGGTTCTCCCCGGCAATGGCGACGGTACCTTCGGCGCACCAATCACCACTCCAATAACCAACACGACCCCTGGCGCGATAGCTACGGGCGACTTCAATAACGACGGCAACCTCGACGTGGCTGTGGCAGGCGCCTTTATCTCGACCTATCAGGTGGACATCCTGCTGGGAAACGGCGATGGCACCTTCACCGACGATGGCTTTTACGTTCTCGATGGAGCAGGGCCAATGGCCACAGGCTACTTCACCAGCGACAAAACGAAGGTCGATTTGGCGGTAGGGAACGGTGGCGGGGTCGGAGTTCTACTGGGGAACGGCGACGGAACTTTCCAGCTGCCCGTCTACTATCAGACTGGCGGGCTCTCGACGTGGGTGATTGCGCAGGATCTCGACGGCGACGGCAAAGTCGATTTGGCGACGTCCGACTCAGGCCCGCCAGAGGGGGCAAGCGTGTTCAAGGGGAACGGCGACGGAACTTTCCAGACCGGCGAATTTTACCCTGTAGGAAATAGGCCCAACCTTCAGTTTATCGCCGCCGCCGACTTCAACAACGACGGCAAACCTGACCTTGTGTTCGTAGGCAACCTAACCGAGCAAGTCACCACACTGCTGAACACCGGCAGCGCTACCTTCTCTCCTACCTCGCCGCTCACCTTCACGAATCAGCTTCTCGGCACCACGAGCGCTCCGCAGTCCGTAACCCTCACCAACTCCGGCACAACGCCAATGGCGATCTCTTCCGTGGTGAGCAGCGGCCCCCCGTTTCGCATGACCGCAAACACCTGCAGCGGCAGCCTCGCTCCCAGCGCGCAATGTTCCATCACTGCCGAGTTCACCGCTCAAACCAAAGGTACTGTAAGCGGAGGCATCACGATCAACGACAGCGCCTCATCCAAGCCGCAGTTCGTGGAACTGATCGGCATCGGCAGCGAGCTGGCCATCAATCCCACCAAGCTGGCATTCCCGCCGCAGAAAGTCGGCACCGAGAGCGTCCCGCGCGTGATTCACCTTACCAACGTCGGCAAAACCAACATGGGTTTCACCCACTTCATCTACATCTACGGAACCGGCGACGCGCAGTTTTCCCAGACCAACGACTGTGGAACCCATCTGAGACCGGGGGGAAGCTGCGCAATCACCGTCAGCTTTGAGCCGCAGCGCAGCGGCGCATTCCGGGCCTACGTACAAGTCGAAAACAACGGAGGGTTTACGCCGGAATCGATCCCTCTCACCGGCGCCGGTAATTCCGGTAATTAAGGGACAGCGAGGGTGGGACCGCGGGCGGGCCGCACCTCCAGGCGGGTGGCCCAGCTCATCGGTCGTCGTTGTCAAGCCTCTCGCCGAAATCCCGGCGGGTGGCCCACCTTTAACGATCTTTGTATGCACCATTCCCACTGAGGGTGCCCCATCCTTGCGTTTTTTTGCAAGGGTGGGACATGATGCCGCCGGCATCACGCGAAGCTGACGAGGTAACCGCGTCGGCTCCGGCGGGAAGCCCCTGCGCTTTCTGAAAAGTTTGAACATCCCTGATCGCAAGGCGGGTGGCCCAGGTCTCCAGCCCACCTGCTGAAGCACCCGCCAAAAAACCTGTGGGTGCCCCATTTCTCGCGTCCTTTGCGAGAAGTGGGCGGATTGAGGACTGGCGAACATTCGCGCACCCCATCGCCCCGACCATCATAGCCCGAGGAAACCAACTCTTCGCAATTTTCGAAAAACCCGACCAGCCCGCAAGAAATCCACTGCCCTCATGTGACATCTAACCTTGCGCTCCACTTCCAATTCGTTCATCATTGCCCCAGCAAAGGCAGTACAGATCACGACCGGCGGCGACAACAAAGCCCGCCCGCAACTCCTTTGTTTCAGATATTTTGATATCTAAGTCCTTTGAACGACGTATTTTGCGGAGAATTTCGCGCCAACCCGATGATTCCAGAGATTTTGCAAAAAGGGGGGGAGGGGGGGATACCCCCCTAAAACGTGGCAAATCCGGAAAATCCGAACCCGAGCGGAGAGCGCCAAGGAGTGCGCCGAAACTATTTTATCGGCAAAATTTCACAAGCTGGCTGCCCCACATTTGCGTCTTTTGAGGTCGTTACGAAACTCAATGCCGAGCGCCGAGGGTGGAACAAAACCCACTCCAGTCGCGAAGCGGCGGCATGGGAAAGCCCGGCACGGAAGTGCCGGGAAGCCGGAAGTGGGACCATCAGAGTCCGCCTCAGCGGACGGCACGAGTTTCGTAACAGCGTGCCTTTTGCAAAGGTGGGCATTCGCGCTGAACGTATCAGCACATTCCCGTGCGCCACTCTACTGCACGTCACTCACTTTCCCGCTCAAGAAAATCACCTTCATATCCTTGTAGTAATAGATCGTCTTCGCCCCCAGGTTCACAATCTTGTCCGGTTTCCCCATCGCCGCCTGCACCTGGTCGGTGGTCATGCCCTTATCGATGCTCGCGGGCTCGGCCGCCGGCGCCGCCGCTGCGGGCTGCTGGCCTCCACCCTGCTGCGCGCCCTGATCCCCGCCTTGCTGCTGATCTCCACCTTGCTGCGCACCCTGGTCTCCGCCGCCCTGTGCGTCGTCACTGCTGATCTGGAGCACCTGCCCGATGGTGTCCTCCACTCCGCCCGCGGCTGCATTCGCCAACGATCCTTTGGGAAACTGGAAAACCACATTCGCCTTGTTGTAAGTCGGCGGATCGGTTTTGTTGCAGGTATCACACGCGACAACGCCGAGAGTCACCGTATCTTTGGCTACATTTACATCGATCTTCATGGGATAGACTTTGTCGCCGACCGCAAACAGGTGCGTAGTCTGCTCCTTGCCAAATTTTCCCATGATGGATTTCCGTCCCATCAAGGACAAGCCGCTGGGAGCGTGAATTGTCCCGCCTTCATACCTGTTGGCAAGAACGTTCTGGTCGCCATAAGGCACGGCCAGGATTCCACCCTTCTGGATCGCCAACAGCGTGCCTTTTTCCACCACGGAATATCCGCTCGTGTCCGAACCGATCTTCACCAGCTTGTACTGCGCCGCCAGTTGCTCCTGCAGAGAAACTGCCTGAGCGCTGGCCATCGCCATAGGAAAGGTCATGGTCGCCAGGAGCACAATCCCTGGAATCAGGTCGTGGAATTTCTTCGACATCGTAGAGCCCTCCGTTCAGGTCCCGCCCCGGACTTAAGTAAAGTCCGACTCAATTGGTTCGACAGCCAGCCGCCTCGGCGCAGCGTCAGGAAAAATCTCGCCGCTGCATTGGAGAAGGGAGCGTCGTCATCCGACGCTCCCCGGTTGATTATTGGTTAACTGCGCTTTTGTCGCCGTCTGTTCTACTGCCCGCCGCCTGCCGCGCTCGCCTTCGCATCCGCCTCCGCCTGATCGGCGGCAGCCTGCTGGTCTGCCAGCGTTTTGGCCGCAGAAGTATCCGGTGGCGGAGGTGTCACGGCCCCAGCCTGGGTGCCCGTATCCGGCGCCGCCGGCATACCGCCGGTCCCTTGCTTCTTCGCCAGTTCACCCATGCCGTTGGTGATGTTCTCCGAGAAGTGGTTGTACATTTCCTGCAGGTCATCCACTTTCACGGCAACGGTTTGTCCTGACGCGCAATCGCCCTTCTTGGTCGCCGAGACGCTGGCATTCACGGTATTATCCCCATCCGGAGTGTCCGTGAGGCGAGTGATCACATCACCCGACGTCAGCGCACATTCCTGACCGTTGGCCACCACCGTCACATCGGAATCCACCACAAAAGTGCGTTGTGATGGATCGAGCGCCGGAGGCGGTGTAGTGTCGCTGGTAGGCGCCGGAGCTGCCGACGCTTGCCCGCCACCCGAATCCTGGCTGGCCTGCGACTGCTGCGCGGCCAACTGGGCTTTCACTTCCTGGGCAATGGCTTCCTTCACCTCGGGAGTCAGCGCCACCGGGCCGGACGCTGCCGGAGCCCCTCCGCCGCCATCTCCGCCGCTGGCCGCTGCATCCGCTGCCACCGCATCCGCATTGTCTTCAGCTCGCGCCGCATACGCTGCCTGCAATTGCTGCGAGATCAGGTAGTCCGTTAGCCAGTAGTACGGCGCGGCATAGACCGGATAAGGATTCCACCACCCGCCATAGAATCCCCACCACGGCGATCCTCCCCAGCCCCATGCCCCGATACCCCACGCAATCGGCACTCCCCAGGGATGGAAGCCCCATCCATAAAATCCTGGGTGAAACCAAACGCCAGGGTAATAGCCGTAGTACATATGTCCGCCCCAGCCGTAGCCGCGATAGAGCCCGACATGGTAGCGCCCGCCGGCATAGAAGGTGCGCGAGTAGTAAGCATGCCCACCGCGGTTCACGTAGGAGCGCTGCACATAACCGCCATGCCTTCCAGTGTTCACGACGCGCGCGCCGTTGTGTTCACCCACCACCCTGCCCCCGCCGTGGACTCCATGCTCAATGTGCATGCCACCGCGGTCGATGGAACGAACCGATCCATTCTTGCGGATGCTCGCCGATCCTCCACCCTTCATAGAAACGTTCCTTGTCCCCGCCGGCTGATGCGTGCTGCCGTGACTGGCCGCCGCACTTCCGCCCCGGGCGCCGCCCGCAGCCGCAGTGTGTCCACCGGCCGCGGTATGTGCACCGCCGGTTGCCCCGTGTGTGCCGCCCGCCGCCGTGTGCGTTCCACCCCCGGCCGTCGCGTGGCTTCCACCCGTGGTTGTGTGCGTACCGCCCGCCGCGGCGTGCGTTCCACCCGTCGCCGTGTGTGTGCCGCCCGTTGTCGTGTGCGAGGGCGTTGAACTATGGGACGGCGTTGACCCATGGGATGCCGTTGACCCATGCGATTGCGTGGACCCATGCGACGGCGCCGACGCATGGGACTGCGGTGCGGAATGCGCAGGTGCACTCGCCTTGGGCGCGCTCGCGTGCGAAGCTGGCGCGCTCGTCTTCTTCTGGCCCCAGGCAAAAGCTGGAACCGCCATCAATAGCAGAAGGACTACCCACTTCGGCAGCATATTTTCACCTTTCAAAATGCGATCCATTACAGCCTCCTGGGCATCTAAGCTTCTTACCGCCACTCGATCCCCCAAAATTTGACGTCCTTAAATCCGCAGTGTGGTGCCAAGCTCCGGATACACCTACCATAAACACGAAGCTCACCGATTCCGCGCGCGTGATTGAAATTTAATTTTCAAGATCCTAACTTCAAAAGCCGGGGTAGGGCCCGCAAGACGCGTGAGCCGGTCGCGACTAGACGCCGCCGGCAACTCGTATCTTTAGGCGACAAAACGTTACCAGAAGTTGGCCACTCTGCGCAATCGGGTTCGATGCCGCCCCGGTGTTCCGGCGCCGGTATCGAAGCCGCACCTCAGGTAGCAGCTTTCTTCCATCTCTTTCCTGCGGTAATCTATTTCTCGTTTCGCCGGAGGAATCCCTTGCGCTTTCTCGATCGCCTGCAGCCTCTCGCTCTCCTCGTTATGCGCCTCGCCCTCGGCGCCATCATCGTTACCCACGGATATCATAAGGTTTTCGGCGGACTTCAGCACCACGTTCAGTTCGTCGCCAGCCTCGGCCTGCCGGGCTGGAACGCATACCTCTCCGCCTTCACCGAGTTTCTCGGCGGTCTGCTCGTGCTCGCCGGCCTGTTCACCCGTTTTGCCGCCTTTGCCATCTGCATAAATTTATCGGTCGCCATCGCCAAGGTGCACTTCCACAACGGTCTAACCGGCAACGGCGGATACGAATTTCCCCTGGCTCTGGCCACCCTGGCGTTTGCCCTCATTTTCTTCGGTGCAGGCCCCATCGCCTTCGACCATGTCCGCGCTCCCGGTGGAGGCGGAAAATCCAAGTAAACCGGCACACAACTTTCCCCCCGCTTCCGGGTTGATCACGTTACGCGCGCTCTTGAGGAAACGGCGGTGCACGATTCCATTGACGTTTCTTTACAAGCATTTTAGCGCCAGTTGAATCTGGTTGGAACTTGAAATTATGATGAGGAGTTGTTAATTTTGCTGCATCCCGCCTATGTCGCGGATGCATCTTAATCGTTTGCCATCAGACGCGTGCAATCAACTCATTGGAGGTTTCTCTTGAGAAAGCTAGCTTTCCTCGCAACCGTTTTCGCATGCTTGTTCTTCGCCCAGTTTGCCTCTGCCCAGTTTGCTTCCGACCAGCAGGGCGACCTCTTTATTGGCGGCGGCACACTCCTGTCGTCCTCCTCTTCCAATAGCGGTCTGCCGGCGGAAAAGGGCGGCACTTACCTCAACCTCGGCGGTGACGTGGTGTTCTTCCGACACCACCTCGGCTTTAACGTCGAAACCGCCTGGAGAGCTACTCAGGGCACCTATCAAGCCGAAGAAATAAACTACCGCCCCATCCTGACCGACTTCAACGCGCTCTATCAGCCGCATCTGGGTAAGAAACTTGGCCTCGACCTTATGGGCGGCATCGGCGCTGCAGACACCCGCTTCTACGCTCCGGGCCCCTCCGTCCCTGGTGAGGCCAACTACGAAAGCACCGATCACTTCATGGAGCACCTCGGCGGCGGCGTCCGCTATTACGTCTGGCACCACGTGTTTATCCGCCCCGAGATTCACTACTACCACATCCAAAATAACAACAACAACCTCTCGGATAATGGGTTCAACTTCAACTCCAACAACGTGTTCCGAGTCGGTGCCTCGATCGGGTTCACCCTCGGCGGCGGTTCAGATTAGGCCTTTGACCGCGTGAGCAGCCAGTGTTCCGACAGTCAGGGCAGTTTTGCCGAAGCGGTCGTTCGCGCCGCTTCGCCGCACGCCGCTGATCTGCGGGTATAATCCAAACCTGTAAGCAGTAACGAAAGGGGTTGTATTGAGAAAGTTAGCGCTCTTCGCACACGTTTCCGTTTTCTTGTTCCTTGCCCATTTTGCGGCAGCCCAGCAGGGCGATATCGCGGTCGGCGGCGCCACCTTGATGCAGCCCTACACTCATAACAGCTCGCTGGCTCTTACCCCGCTGGCGGAAACAGGTGGGACCTATATCAGCATAAGCGGTGATATCGTCGACCCCGATCGCCGCCTCGGCCTTAATCTGGAGACCTCCTGGCGGGAGCACCAGGCCAGCTACTACGGCTATGAAAGCTACCGCCCCATCTTGACCGACGTAAACGTGCTCTTCCAGCCCAAACTAAGCAAGAAATTTGGTCTTGACCTCATGGGGGGCGTTGGCGATGCCAGCACCCGCTTCTACCTCCCGGGAGAACTCTCGTGCACCGGCGGCGGCTACACCTGCTACACGAGCAGCGACCACTTTATGGTGCACGTCTCCGGCGGTCTCCGCTATTACTTCTGGCGCAACGTCTTTGTTCGCGGCGAAGCTCACATTTACCACATCCAGAACAACTTTCAGTTCAACTCCAACAACCTTGTCCGCGTCGGCGCCTCCATCGGATACACCTTCGGTCGCTAGAAGCCGTCTCACAAAGGCTTCGGGAAGGGCACGACTTCACAGGTTGTAGAGAAGCTCGATTCGCGGCCGGCTTTGAAAGGGCGCGACTTCAGTCGCGCCGTAAAAGGCCAATAAAGACGGGGGCTTTAGCCCCTGAGGGAGCCGGCGGTTTACTGCTTCGGTTCGTTGCTTTCTAGTAAGCCCGCCGAGGCGAGAACACCATCCGAAATAAAAAAGGCAGCGTCCGCGGACGCTGCCCTAACTTTGCCCAGTACAAACTCTACGGTTCCCGCAAGCAAATCTCAGCTTCATGGATGGCCGCGTCTATATGCTCGATCGTTTTGTCGCGATGGCCATGGAACTCGCCTTCGGCATGCGCCATATGGTCCCGGGCGCTTCGCAATGCTTCCAATGCGTGCTCCACGCGCGGGTGTGGAGGCATAGGCGCCGGAGCCGCCGCCGCTGGAGTAGCGGCCGCCGCCACCGGAACCGGGGCCGCCTTGGGACTGGCTGCCGCCGCCGAAAAGGCCAAGGTTAACAGGATCGTTACCATGATCACTAGAGTCAAGATCCCAATCTTCTTCATACTTTCCTCCCTCGTCTGAGTTTCCGGCCAGACGACGCCATGAGAATCAACGACGCCACGGACGCGACTCTTTTCCACGCCCGCGACACCCGCACAGTATATTCGCGCTACAGCGAAATCCCCCCGTTTATAAGTTGACTCTTAAGGTGCTCGCCTCAGGCCGGATTCAAGAATGGATCCGGGGCCATTCTTCAGGTTGCGGATAAACTCACGATTCGTATCAGGGTATGCCTTCAGGCATACCGCAAGCCCCACGTTAGCAATCGCGCCTTCAGGCGCTGCCAGGCTGAATTCGAGTTTTTCCAGAGCACTCTAGGAATCACTCTCCACCCTCCGGCTCCGCCACCACAGCCCCACGATGACCACCACAATCACAATCGCAACCGCTAAATCGACGCGCCGAAGATCGTGGGCCAGTCGGCCCCAATGTCCCCCGAACATGTATCCCGCGCCGCAAATCGCGGTCACCCAAACCGCGGCTCCCAGAAAGTTGAACAGGACGAACTTCCTCCACGGCATCCGGTGCGCGCCCGCCAGCAGCGCGGCCAGCACTCGCATTCCGAAGATGAATCGCGCCAGAAAAACCGTGACCGCCCCGTAGCGCTCGAACAGACGATCCCCCCGCGCCACAGTCGCCGCGCGAATCGCGAACACATGCCGGTAGCGTTCAATCAGCGGACGCCCGCCGTGGCGCCCCAAAGCAAATCCGAACTCTCCACCCAACGTCGTGGCTACGATCCCGACCGCGATGATCCAGGGAAATCGCAACTCTTGTTCGGAATAAGCCAAAAAACTGGCCAGCAGCAAAACGGTCTCACCCGGCAGAGGCAAACCAGCGCTCTCCAGCAACAACGCCGCTGCCACAGCCCAGTACCCGTAATGCACCAGCGCGCTCCGCAGCAGGTCGAGAATGTGGTGGGTCATGATTTCAGACGTGTCAGGCGGGAACCTTCTCGCGTGTCAGGAATTCGATCAGCACCCGGTTGAACTCCTCCGGACATTCTTCATACGCCAGGTGTCCAATGCCCGGAAAAACGATCAACTCGGAATTCGGGAAGTACTTCTGCAACCGCGCAGCCGACGAAACGAACACCGCCGGATCTTTGTCCCCCCACACTAAAAGCGTAGGAATGCTCCCCAACTGCGGCAGAGTCGCCTCCAGTTCCCTCAGGTCTTTCTTCCAGGTACTCACGATGCTCAGCGCATGTTCGAACAACCCCGGCTTCGCCAGCGGAGCAACGTAGCCCGCAAGCGCTCCCGGCGGAATGGCGGCGGCATACAACCGAGCGTGAAAATACGGATACAGGAAACTCATGCGCGTCGCGGTCAGGCGATGCAGAGCCGCGCCAAACCGGCTTCCGAAAAATGGCGCCAGCCACCGCCCATGCGCCGAATACGGATTCACCGGCGCCACCAGCACCAGTCGCCGCAGCCTCAGTCCGGTATTTCCGCTCAGGCATTCCGCAGCCGCCATCATCGACATCGCGCCCCCGTGCGAAGTCCCCAGCAAATCGAACGAAGCAATCCCCAACCGTTCCACGAACTGCAGAAGCCGCTTCGCCGCCCCGCGCATCGAGTGGTCGATCCCCGCCGCCCGGTCGGAGAACCCGGCCCCCATCATGTCCGGCGCATAAACCGCAGCGTAAGGCGCCAGCGCCGGCATCGTGTATCGCCACGAAAATGAATACCCCATCAACCCATGCAGCAAAATCAGCGCCGGCCCCGACCCCGCGCGCAGATACCGCATGCGCGCCCCATCGAAATCCATCCAGCACTCTTCCACGCCCGCGCTGTACCCAGGAAAGGGCGCCGTAGAAACTTCCCGCTCTGCCGCCATCACCGTCAAATCTTCTCGCTCCAAATCTTCTCAAACAAGACAACTCTTTCGCCGCCGCCGGATTCTATTTAAGTGAACATCGCCTCTGTTCGCTTCACTTGGGGAGCTTCGGCTCCCCGTTTTTGCTAGCTCTCCGAAGCCCTGTCATCCTGAGCGAAGTAGTGTCTTCGCGACAGCGAAGCCACTACGCAGTCGAAGGATCCCTACCTCTCACTCAATCGGCCGCCTTCCTTTTCTTCCGCAACAGCTTCTTCAGCACCCGAATCCCCTTATCCACATGCTTCTCCTCCAGCAAGAATGGAGGCAGAAACCTCACCACCGTATCGTGCGTCGAATTAAACAGCACGCCCTCGGCCAAAGCCTCATCCACAATCGGCCGCGCCGGAATCTCTAGATTGATCCCCTGAATAAGTCCCCGTCCGCGCACTTCCCTGGCCGCCGCACTCTTCTCCACAACCGTTTTCAATTCCTGCTGCAAATAAGCCCCAACTTTATTCACGTTCTCCAGCAGCTTCTCTTCCTCCACAATCGCCAAAAACTCCAGCGCAACCCGGCAAGCCAGCGGACCGCCCCCAAACGTAGTCCCATGCTGCCCGGGCGAAATTGCCGACGCAAATTCTTCTTTCGCAATGAACGCCCCCAGTGGCAGCCCCGCCGCAATCGGCTTCGCAATCGCCACAATATCCGGAGTCACTCCAAAACTCTGAAACGCGAACATCGTCCCCGTACGCCCCAGCCCGCACTGAATCTCATCAAAGATCAGCGCCGCCTTGTGCCGGTCGGCCGCCGCCCGGCACTCCTGCAGAAACTCCACCGAACACTCATAAATTCCGCCCTCGCCAAAAATCGGCTCCAGCACAATCGCGCAAGTGTTGTCGTTCACCGCCGCCCGCAAGCCTTCCAAATCATTCTGTGCAACGAACGTCACCTCCTCCAGCATCGGCTCAAATCCCTTGCGATGTTTCTCCTGCCCGGTCAGCGACAGCGCTCCAAACGTCCGCCCATGATACGACCCCTCCAGCGCCACTAGCCGCGACTTCCCCTCCCCGCCCGCGCGATGTCCCGCCAGCCGCGCCAGCTTGATCGATCCCTCAATCGCCTCCGTCCCGCTATTCGAAAAAAACGCGCGAGCATTTCCAAAAGAGCTGCCCAAGAGCGTGCACAACTTCTCCGCCAGCGCCCCCTGATACTCGTGGTAATAAAGATTGGAGACGTGAATCAGCTTCCCCGCCTGCTCCCGAATCGTCTTCACAATCCGCGGATGCGCATGCCCCAGAGCATTCACCCCCAGCCCCGAAACAAAGTCGAGATAACGCCGGTCGTCAATGTCGTAAAGAAACACACCCTTCCCCCGCGTCAGGACAATGGGATACCGATTGTAAGTCCCCAGCAAATACCGCCGCTCAAGCTCTGCGATTTGTTCGAATGTTTTCATAGGAAGATTTGATTCTACCGGAAGGAACCGCCGTCGGAGTTGCTAGCCCACTATGGACAAGAAAAAGCGTCCTAAGGACACAGGACAATAGCCCGGCGTTGAAACGCCGGGTAAGCCATAGCCGTGCGAACCCCGTCCCGTTGGGACGGCTGAATGAGCCCCGTGCCACACACGTAGCAAACTCAACGTCGTAAATAAAAACGCCCTTCCCCTGCGAAAACGCCACCGGATACCGGTTGTAAGTCTCTAATAAAATATCGCCGCTCAAGTTCAAGAGGTTTTCATAGGAGGTGGTTCTATGGGAGGAGGCGGTGAGGGAGGCTGCCGAGGACCAGGGGATTTCCTTCCTTTATGCCGTCTTCTCATTAACGGCAACGATCCCTCGAAAACGAACTAACGCGGTACTATTTAATTTGGGAAGGTTGACTACAGATGACGCTAGACGAACTGTTGACAGAGGCCCCTGCCGTCCTCAAGGAATTGGCAAAAGAATTCTACCGGGTAGGAGGCCGGCAAATGGATGTTGATCCCAAGTCTCAAGAGAGTGCGTGCTTCCTTGTCGCGTTTCGTTCTCTTTCCCTTCTGTCTGGAATGAGGTGCCTCCTAACTCCGGCTACGGGCGATAGTTGGGATGTGCTCGTCAGATCATTTATGGAGGCGAAGGATCTTCTGTTTACTTTTCGCTTTGATGATCAAAGTATCCGTAATTCAATCAGGTCTTGGTTTGAAGGCAAAAACGAGGGGAGTTGGAGGCCGCGGCACAAGAAGTGTGAAGATCTCGCAAAGAAGCTGGGTGCTGGGGAGACCGAACTCGCGAAACGCTGGAGCGCGTTCTCGGCACTCTCCCATCCAACCTTCTACGCCTGTCAGAACTCAACATATCTTATAGTTAATTGGGTGACGGCCCGCCACGGAGATACTAACCACATAATGAAGAGACGAACGGCCGACTACCTTACTTCGATAGGAAGTTTCATCGTCACAACGACCTTTGATAATATTCCGCAATTCGTGCCCCTCGGCTGCGACATGCAAAGGATGCCCCGCGTCGAGCCTTTCAGGTTGGCCGTTGCGGAGACTGCCGGTCCTATTCTCGCCAAGGACAATAAAATCTCCCTGCCACCGGAGAGCTATCGTTCAAAACCTTAAATCAAACGTCCTTATTCCCGATACCCCCAGCGCGGACTTTACTGCTTGTTGGAGATTATCAGAAGGAAACGGCTTAGACTTCGTCGGCGATCGCTTCGATGACGTTGTTCTTCTCTTCACCGATCGCGATGCCGATTACGCCAGTTATCCAACCAACAACGTAGAGGAAGTAGTATCCTCGAGTCCAGAGGATGAATCTGTGTTCGTCAGACTTTCGTCCTCGCTCGGCGTCATCGAGTATTCTTTTGCTTAATTTAACCGTGCCCGTAAAAATACTGTCCATTTTCTCCGGAAGATCGTAAATTGCCGAATTTATTCTCTCCGATTCAACGTACCGGGCCGGTCGTGTAACTTGAGTCTTTATACCTTCAAAGCCACGAGCCACGTCCACAAGATGCTCTAATTCCTTCTTAAGTTTGTCGTTGTTATCATTGATCGCCGCAAGTTCCATATCGTGAGAACCTGAACTGTCATCTAGCTTTTTTTCCAATCGGCTGATGTTGTCCAGCAATTCGTCGTTGTCCGCACGATCGGTGGATGTGGAGACAAGTGTTTCCCAGTCTATCTCGCCCGGATCGGCCAAACTATAGCTGCCGCTACTACCGCCGCCAAAGCCGCCGCTCATTGCCACCTTCGGTTTTGTTGGATTTTCCCTGAACTCTTCAAATTCGGCCTCGAACCGTTTGATCTCACTAAAGTTTCTGCGATTTTCCCCTCTCATGATGTAGGCGTTCTCAGCCGTATCAATCGAATCGACAAGCTCCTTAAGCTTGTCTTTGCGCGCATCTTTAGCAACGAATGTGCTAAGAATCACCGTTGCGCCAAAAATCGACAGCAACTTCTTGAGGTGCTTGCGAAGAATCACGCTTCACCACTCCGCTTGACCAGCCAAACTCGCATTGTACGATTAAATAAAACCCGCAGTAAATGGAGGCTGGCGGGTAGCCCATCCTTTCGCGCTCTTTGCGAAAGGGTGGGAACTGCGGCGCGTGGCCTCACGTCTGGGGCAAATTTAGGATCTGGGTTGCTCCATTTTCTCGCGTCCTTTCGAGGTGGGGCCTTTCAGCCGCGTGCCCCATCTCTCGCGTTGATCATCGCATCCCGATTCCTGCCACTTCAGATGAAACCTCTCTAGGTTATCCTGAACCATGAAGATGGGGGTATGATCGCCAGCGTTCTTAAGGTGAACCAAGCAGATTCCGATCAATCACCAAGCATTTGTCAGGAGCACCCATGGGCCAAGATAGCTTTATTCCGGTGGCAACGAATGCGCGGTCGCGAAACGACCTTGTCGAGCGCGGGTTTAGTCGCCAGCCGCTTAAAGTTGACACGGACGTAGCGCGCTCGCTGGAAGAGTTATCCCACGCAGCCTGGTCCATTCCAAAGGATAAGTACTATGAAGGGGGCGACAGGTATCGTTCCTTAAATCGTGTCCGGGCCGAGATTGTTGAGGGTGGGGTAAAGGTTTGGTTGAGTGAAGAGACCACGCCCTATGTGCAGCTGAAAAAATACAACACGACAATAGGCGGCCAGCCGCGAGAGTACGCTCCGCTGCCTCCGGCAATCGCCGGTTCCATCGGCGTTCGCAAGATGATTGCTCACCACCTTCAATACCTGCCGCTCTCGGCGGTGGGTACCAGGTATCTGGTCAACGTCCATCTCATAAGATTCACAGCTACGCCAGGCCGGCCCTGCGACACCAGCCCGCCGGGTTTACATAAAGACGGGGAAAAGTACATCGCTACGCATCTACTGGTCCGCTGCGGCGCTCACGGTGGCGAAGTCGTCATAACCGATAACGACAAACACGAAATGGATCGCTTCACCATGCGCGAAGCCGGCGAGTGTTACGTCTTCGACGATGATCGCATCTGGCACATGCTAACGCCGGTGGCAGTACTGGAAGGCAATCAGTACGCCTACCGTGACACGCTGGCATTCGATATGCTCCCAGCGGGTTGGGAACCCGCGAAATGATTCGGGGACTGGCCCGCCCTTTCGCTGATTTCCCGCAACCAAGCCAAACTTTATTTTCGGGCCGAAGCCTGAAAGCCGAAGCCCGAAGCCGTCTTAATACAACGGCCCATCCCCCGGAGGCCGCGTCTTCCACCTCCGGTGCACCCACAACCACTGCTCCGGATACTTCGTCACATAATCTTCAATCACCAAATTGAATTTCTGCGTGTTGGCCTTGATGTCTGCTTCCAGGTCGCCGGTGCGCACCAACTCCACCGCCGGATCGAACCGCAGCCGGTATTTCCCCAGCTTCGCGTCCCAGATCGTGAATGTCGGAACCACAGCCGCATCGGTACGCAAAGCAATCCGAGCCAGCCCGCTAGCCGTGCATGCCGGGATGCCGAAAAAATCCACAAAGATCCCCTGCGGCGGAGTCATATTCGTATCCATCAGCATGCCTACCACTTCCCCCGCCTTCATCGCCGAAAGCAGCCCGCGCACAAAATCATCTTTGTCCACAGCCTTATTGCCGTGCATCGTGCGATAGTGCTCGATCAGCCGCCCCAGATACACGTTGTCCATGCCGCGCATAATCACGTGCATCCAATGCCCGTGCATCGACAGCACAAACGACGAAAGCTCCCACCCGCCAAAATGCCCCGCGAACAACAGCACGCCCTTTCCGCGAGCGTGAGCCCGTTCATAATTCTCGAAGCCGTCATACACCACGACCTGTTCGACATTCTCCAGCGTGTATTTAGGAAAGTGGCAGACTTCCGCCAGTTGCCGCCCCAGAGAAGTAAACTCCCCGCGCAGAATCCGCGCCCGCTCCGACTCACTTTTTTCCGGAAACGCCATGGCGAGATTGCGCATACCCACCTGCCGCAATCGCGCGTGCAGAAGATAAACCACCCGAGCCAGGCTGATGCCAATGGCCCGCGCCAACGGACGCGGCAAGCTACCCATGATTTTGATGAACGGCCAGGCTGCCGCGTACTCAAGTCGCTGCCGCATTAGGGGAAGCGGAACAGTACCATCGTCAAAATTTACTTGTCAAACAAAGTGAACAGGCACCCACAGCGTTGTCATCCCGAGCGAAGCAAGGGATCTTGGTGTTTGCCGCTGCCGGCGATGCACATGATGCAGGCAAGAACCAAGATTCCTCGCTGCGCTCGGAATGACAGTTCTGAAGAGAAACACCTACTTCGCCGCCTCTTGCGCCCACTGCGCCAGCACTCTTAAAAACGCGTTCGCACCCTCCGGCGGGTCAATCTCCCCAATCAGCGATGTTCTGAATGGCACCATGCGTCCGTAGAACTCGCGCGTGCTGTCCTTGTCCTGCTTAATCTGCGCTCCATTCAGAGTCACCCCGGCAAACAGCCCCCGCGCCCGCGAATAAGTCAGCACCTCCGCCCGCATCTTCCAGTCCGTGTTCCCCTCAGCATGACGCCCCACAGGCCCGGCCGCAACCGAAGCGTCCGCGCCCAGTTCAAACTCGCTCGAGAGCAGATGCTTCATCCCATCCTTATTCATGATCAGCATCACCAGATCTACGGCCTGTCCGCCGATCTGGAAACCGAAACTCCCGCCCGTCACTACAAAAAAAGCCGGCGCGCTCCAGCCTTTCGGAGTGCGGCAACTGGCCAGCCCGCGGCCATACTTCGCGCCCACAATAAATCCGCCTTTCAGCATCGACGGCACCACCGCCACGCACTCCGCCGAGCCCAATACCTCCTGCGGAATGCCTTTATCCGGCGCGCCTTGAATTTCGCTCAGAACATCCGCTGCCGCCTGCACGCGTTCCGAAGCTTTTGTTTCATCATCCGCGGCAAATGAGAAAGAACAGAGAGACGCAATCAGGGTCAACAGTAAGAACTTTTTCATGGTTCCTCGCCACACAAGAATTCTCTGGGATCTGGTACTTGGATTGTAAACGAAGCGGGGGTGTTGTATGAGGAACGCTTAACTGCGAAGGATCAACCGAACGATCTGGAAGCAGCAACCCGACTTGAAGACAAAAAAATCGGGGCTGAAAGCAGTGACCCTAATCGCCACTCTCAACCCCGTCTCCCAGGTTCTGTGGTAGGTGAGACGAGTATGCCCCGCACTCGCTTTTCGCGCAAGATTACCGAGGTCAGTGTCCTAAAGTTACCGATCACCTGAACCTGTCGCAGTCGGTTTTAGCTAGGAGCTAGCAGCTAGAAGCCGGTTTACTTCGCCGCCACCAGCGAATGCGTAATCGCATGCACTGACAGCGCGATCCGGTTCTGCACGCCCACCTTGCGCATCAATTTCGCCACGTGCGCCTTTACCGTGCGCTCTTCGATCCCTAGCTGAGATCCAATCTCTTTGTTCGATCGTCCGGCCACCAGCATTTCCAGGACTTCTTTTTCGCGGTCCGTAAAGGTCACACGGCCTGCCGGAAAAATCCGCCCCGGCGCCGACGACACGCGCTCGATAAACATCGAAAGCACTCGCCGCGGCGCCCACACCGATCCCTGACTCACAATGCGAATCGCCTGCGCAAATTCCGCCGGCGAAGCCGCCTCGTCCACATAGCCCTTGGCCCCAGAGGCGATCGCCTTAAGAATGGTCTCTTCGTCCACTCCCGACCCGGTGACAATGATGCGCAGATCCGGCCGCGTCGCCTTCAGGCTCGCCATCACATCAAACAGGTTTTGGCCGGAGCGGTTTCCCAGCAGGATCAGGTCCACGTTCTGCAACGTGGAAATCTCGGGCAGGCCGGCGGAAATTAGTTCGAACTCTGGCTCGGTATCGAACAAGGCGCGAAATCCCACAAACCTCAGCGGGTCGCTCTCCACCACTGCGATTTTGATGGTCGGTTTTCTTGCTACTGCTGCTTTCATAGGTTTCCCTGTCGGGCGTAGTTTCTTATCAAAAGCATAGCCGCATTTGTGCGCCCTGCAAAGAGAACGTGACCGAAGTTGAATTACGGGAGTAACATGAAAAAGAACCCGAAAAGCAGCCTTACAGTGGATATTTGGCAGCCCTAATTACCAGCCGCGCTACTTGCGGAGAAGATTCAGGATATTCAGGATGAAGAATAATTTCACTGTTTCTCTCGCTATCATCGCCAGCCTCGCGCTCGCCGCATGCACCATATTCGCACCGGTTCCGTCCGTCGCAGCGCAAACTCCCGCGCCCACCTACCAGCCAAAATTCACCGGCGACCCCGCCCGCTCTGATTCCGAAGCGGCCGCCCTCGCCTATATGCGCGTGGTCTTGCGCGCCCAGCATCGTTTCCAGAAACAGTACGGACACTTCGCCACATCTCTCGCCGAACTCGTGCACTCCGGCTCGTTCACCAAACGCATGGTCAACCCCAACCGCGGCGACTACTCCGCCAGCTTCAAAGGCAAGAAAGACAGCTTCATCCTCACCATGACGCCCCAGCATCTCGACGCCGAGCACCGCTCCTTCTACGCCGAGGACGACGGCAAAATCCACGCCGACGAAGAAAAACCCGCGGATGCTAGCTCGCCTGTCGTTAAATGACGTTCCAAGAGGACTACTTGAAGGCTGTCATCCTGAGCGAAGGTTGTGGTTCGCGGATGCGAAGCACAACCGCAGTCGAAGGATCCCTTGCATCTGAACCCGGCCATCGCCCAGGCAAGGCATTTCCATAGCTGCCACTCTTAAAGCCAATTCTCGGTTTATGATGGATAAAGAAATCATCCTAGAAAAACCGGAGGAAACATGTCAGCAACCGTCGGCGCACCCGCCCCCGAATTCACCCTGAAAGATCAAGATCAGAAGGAAGTAAAGCTCAGCGACTTCCGCGGCAAGAAGCGCGTCGTCCTCATCTTCTACCCGCTCGATTGGAGCCCGGTCTGCACCAAAGAGCACGCCTGCATCGTCAACGACAAAAAGCAATTCGAGCAACTCGACGCCCAGGTGCTCGGCCTCAGCGTCGACAGCGTCTGGTCGCACAAGGCCTACGCGGACAAGATGGGCATCCAATACCCGCTGCTCGCCGATTTCCACCCGCGCGGCGCCGTCGCCGCCCAGTACGGCGTCTATCTCGCAGATAAAGGCATCACCGGCCGCGCCATCTCCATCATCGACCGCGATGGCAAATTAGCCTGGCACAAAAACTACGACATCCCCGTTGTCCCCGATATCCAGGAGGTTTCACAAGCACTCTCCACCGTAAAGTAAGGGCGATCAATCGGAAGAGGCTGCGCCACCCTTCGCGATTTTCGAAGGGTGGCTACCTCGGACGAAGACATCCGCACTCCTATCCACCAACTTCGTAGCAAGTGATGTTTAGCTGTCTTTCGGAGTTTGCTCGCTGCCCGACTCTTTTCTCCTTGACCCTTTTCTGCTGGGAACATAATGTTGGCCTCCTCCAACGTAATGCATCAGCCGTCGGCTGGTGTTAGTTCCCGGGCCCCGTCCGAATTAAGTCTCCGCGAGGTGTCCAATGAAGAACCTATCGCTGTTTCTCCTTTGCGCGCTCGTGCTGCTGGCGGCAGCGCCTGTGCAAGCTCAATTCTCCTATCCCAATTTCGGTTCGGTAGCCGGCCTCGTGCTCAACGGGAGTGCGGCCCCCGGACTTCCCGTGGCTCCCGAGCCTTCGGTGGTGCTCCGTCTGATGGACGGCCTGGGTAGCTGTGATCCCTCAAGACGTTGTTCCCATCAAAACCGAGTCGAATCGGACTTGGTTTTGGCATCGAGCCGTGCAAAAGACGGCGCGATAAGTCCGCGCCTTGCAAATCGTTACAGCCGATTTGCACTTTCGCACCGCTCCTGCGGCGACGGCGCTCATAGGGTCTGGGAATGGGAACAACGTGTTGAAAGATCACAGGTAGCCACGGGCAGGCAAGCTCGGCCTGGTATAAGAAGCCAGTGCCCGTCTCCGGTGGATTCAGAGTCGAATACGTTTTCAATCTCAACACCTGCGTCGGAATCGGTTGTGCCGACGGCTATGCCTTCGTCATCCAGAACTCGGTGGCGACCACCGCCGCGCTGGGCGGTTTCGGCGGCTATCTGGGCTACAGCGTCGCCCCCGGCGTAGCGGGAATCGAGAACAGCCTGGCTATTGAGTTCGACGACTTTCAGAACACAGCCTTAGACGACCCCAACGACAACCATATCGGCGCGCAGAGTTGTGGAATCGCGCCTAACACCTCCGATCACGCCACCTGCGACCTGTCCCTCGCCCCAACTCTTGCCATCGTCCTGCCCGACGGGGCAAACCATAAGGTCGAGATCACCTATACGCCGGGAATTCTCGACACCATCGTCGACGGCGTGCCCGTGATGCACACAACGGTCGACCTGAGTTCCCTGTTGTCTCTGACGAATGGGGAAGCGTACATCGGATTCACTGCCGGCGCGGGGTCCGGCGGGCAAAATGCGGACATACTGGCGTGGTCCTTCACTCCAGAGTAAACCGCTGTGGGTTTGTGAAAGCTTCCTTCGCGAGAAGTGGCCACTGAACTCAAGCACGTTGCGGGGGGCAGTTAGTTTATTGTCGGGCTTTCCGAATCCTACGAAGACGGGAGGACGTTATTTCCCGCAATGGAGCTGTCAACCGGCCCGATGGGTGGGTGACGTCAAGCTGCTTGCGCAAACAACAGGAGGGTCGGGTATTCATTCTCTACCCTCCCGTCTTAACCTCCGCCGCCTTCCCATCCCGATATGTCACCACCAGCGGCTTCCCTCCATTCGCATAATGCAGCGCCCTTTCCGCAGACGAACTCCCCGCATCCAGAGTCCCCATCCCCACCGCGAAGTCCGCCTGCAATTCGTTCATCCCCAGCTTCACTTCATGCTGCGCCACCGCCTGCCAAATATCCGCCGGCCAGTGCTTGTACAACTCGTGCGGATCTTCCACATAGAACATTTCGTCGGAATAAATCTTGTACTGCCCCTCGTTCTCGAATCCGATCGGCACCGCATAGCTGTGCTCGTCTTTCTCAAACGTGGCCACCACCTGCTTCCGCCCGCCCGGCGCGGCCACTGCCATTACGTCTTTTATCTCCAGCCGCTCGATCGGCCCCAGCAATCCCGCGTCATGAGCAAAATCGACGCTCTTCACCACCGGGATGTATCGATAATAGGTATATCGATATCCCTCCTTCGCCCACACCGGTTGTAGCGTCAACTGCTGCGCCGACTTCAAATCGAACGGATACAACTTCTTCGGCACGACGTAATAGTCAGCATTCGAGTAGCCTGAACTGCGCGCCTGCTCCTGCTTCTGCGCCGCAACGTAATCCTCATGCCGCTCGTACAGGATGTAGCCGGCGCGCACTCCCGCCACCACCACGGCCAGCGCCAGAGCAATCTGTATCCTCTTCTTCGCCTCTTCACTCATCATGGACAAAACCCTATCAGATCGTCCATCGACTCCCTTGTCATCGTGAGCGCAGCAAGAACTTCGCGAAGGCGAAGTTCATGCGGAGTCGAAGGATCCCTTTCACTCAGATAATGCGCGGCCCCCAAGGAATTCACACTGCGGTACACTGGATAATAAGGAAATCCCTATGTCCCCCGTCACCCAAGAAGACGTTCTGAGCGCCCTTAAGAGCTGCTACGACCCCGAGATCCCCGTCAACATCGTCGACCTCGGCCTCATCTACAACGTAAACTTTGCCCCCGCGCCCGCCGACACCCCTGAGCAAGCCAAGCAGGACGTCACCATCGACATGACGCTCACCTCGCAAGGCTGCCCCGAGCACGTCAACATCAGCGCGCAGGTAAAATCACGGCTCGAGCAGTTGCCCGGCATCCGCAACGCCGCAGTCAACGTCGTGTGGACTCCGCCCTGGACCCCCGAGCGTCTCAGCCCCGACGCCAGAAAACAACTCGGCATCGAGTAAAGTCAGAAGTCGAATTCAAAATGCAGAAGTGAAAAACCGAAGCGGTTTCACTCCTGCATTCTTACTTCTGACTTCTGCATTCTGCTCTACCCCCCAACTTCTTCCCACGCATCCATCGCGCTCTGTCCTGCCGCCTGCGTAATCCGCTTTCCCGCACGCGCCGCCATCTCCATCACCTGCATGCCGCGGTCAAAATAATCCGGCAACGACCTCCGTACCTTCTCAAATTTCTCCGGATATTCCGACGCCAGCACGGCCAAACCAACGCCAGTGGCCAGCACTCCCCCCGCATACCTCTTCTTCAAAAACAAAATCGCCGCCGCCCCAATCGAACCCGCTACCACCGCCTTCTTCCAGCTTTCCATGTTCCCCCCGCGAAACATTTTCCTCAGCGAACGATTATACTTCCTCGTTCCTCGGAGGCTTTATGTCCCTATATGTTGCCAAGCGCAAGGTTCCAGTTGCACTGTTCGCCCTCGCGCTCTCCGCGCAGCTCTCTGTGTACGCTCAATCCAAGCCCCGCGCCCGCGATCTCGGCGTCCCTTTCGACGGTACTCCCGGCCCCAACAACGCCATTACCGATGTCCGCGGGGTCGAGGTCGGCCACACCACGCTCATCTCCGGCAGTGGCAAACTCGTAGTCGGCAAAGGCCCGGTGCGCACCGGCGTTACCGCGATTCATCCTCGCGGAAAAACCTCCAACGACGCTGTCTTCGCAGCCTGGTTCACCCTCAACGGCAACGGCGAGATGACCGGCACCACCTGGGTCGATGACTCCGGCTTTCTCAACGGCCCCGTCATGATCACCAACACCCACAGCGTCGGCGTGGTCCGCGACGCCGTCATCGCCTGGAAAGTCAAGCAGGGCACGCCTGACATGGAAGGTTACTGGTGGTCTTTGCCCGTCGTCGCCGAAACCTGGGACGGCTACCTCAACGACATCAACGGATTCCACGTCCGCCCCGAAGACGCCTGGCACGCGCTCGACACCGCCCACTCCGGCCCGGTCGAAGAAGGCAACGTCGGCGGCGGCACCGGCATGATCTGCAACGAATTCAAAGGCGGCATCGGCACCTCCTCCCGCGTGCTCGATACCAAGTCCGGCGGCTATACCGTCGGCGTCCTCGTGCAATGCAATTACGGAGCCCGCGAGCAGCTCCGCATCGCCGGCGTCAACGTCGGCCGCGAAATCCCCGAGCACGCCGTTTTCAAAGAAGACGTCGGCTCCATCATCGTCATCGTCGCCACCGACGCCCCACTCATCCCCACGCAACTCAAGCGCATCGCCAGGAAAGTCTCTCTCGGCCTCGGCCGCGACGGCAGCTACTCCGGCGACGGCTCCGGCGACATCTTCCTCGCCTTCTCCACCGCCAACCCCGGCTCCGTCAGCCCCAAGAGCACTCAGCCCAATAACGTTCACCAGCTAACCATGCTCCCTAACGACTCTCTCGATCCACTCTTCCTCGCCACCGTCCAGGCCACCGAAGAGGCCGTCGTCAACGCCATGGTCGCCGCCCAAACCATGAAGGGCGTCGACGACCACGAAGTCATCGCGTTACCTCACGACCGCCTCCGCGAAGTATTAAGAAAATACAATCGTCTCGCCAAGTAGCGCCAAACGCAGCGTATCGCCAGGTCTCGCCGCCTGTTCTAAAGTCAGAAGTCAAAAGTCAGAATGCAGAAGTAAACCCACGCACGCTTCACTTTTGCATTCTGACTTCTGCCTTCCGCATTCCCTCATTCCCACTTTGAAACTCCCTCTTCATTACCTTCGCCGCCCCACCCCCGTGCCTAGCACTGCGCCGCCAAAGGACTACACTTGATTTGTGAAGCGACACTACACCATCGGACGGATCAAAGGCGGCATGAAGTTTTCCTGCACCCGCTGCGCCCACCACGTCAGCACTCTCGACTTCGATCCCCGCGATGGCAACCTCCGCACCCAAGCCGCTACCGCCATCAACCAGCACGCCACCAAGGTCCACCACGAGCCCGTAATGTTCTCCTCGCTCGACACCCAGCAGCGCATCTGGCGCACCTGAGTCCCGCAAGAGTTATGATAGGCGGGTGCGGGCCAGTCTCAGGAATCGTTCCCTGAATACTCCTGCTTGACCCCCGTCCGACGCTGTGGACTATTTCGTCCTGCCTTCGTCGAGCCGTCTCCTTCTTGGAGGGAGTTATGTCGCTTAGCAATTTCCTCGCATCCGAGCGCTCGCAGAGTCTGCGATCCGCGACCAAAATCACAGCCAGTCTGCTACTCCTTGCAGCACTGGCGGTGACCGCCTGCTCTGGACCCTCGACCACATCCTTCGTTCAAGTCCCTCCGCCTCCACCTCCAGGCCAACCGGCGCTGGGCACGGTTTCGACCGCCGGCAACAGCCCTTATTCCTGCCCCACTGGCTGGTATACCTACAACGATGGCGCCGTTCCAATGGCGTGCCTCAACGCTACCATCAACTGCCCGAACACCGACGCCATCGGCCTGACCTTCGGCTGGCTCAATCCGGCCGGGATCATTGCGAACGTATCTGCGGCCAAAGGCGTCATCGTCATGTTCAACGGCGGCGGAGGCGGACCACTTCCCGGCAATTTCAATTTTGCCGACAACTATTTCAACGCGGGCTATGAAGTCGTGCAAATCGCATGGGCGGCGAACGAAGACTGGGAGCAGACCTACTTCACCTTCTCCTCCGGGGACACGGCAAGTATCCAGACCGCCGCCTGCCGCCCCGCAACGTTTCTGAACTACATCTACACCAATAGTGCCTATTACCCGGCAGTGCTCAGCACGAACTCGCAGGCCGGCATGTGCGCCCACGGCCTGAGCGCGGGTTCGGCGGCAATCGCCTACTCCCTAGCCTACTACGGAGCGTACCAGTGGCTGGACAACGTCGAACTGATTTCCGGTCCCGTGCTCAGCGATCTGGAGCAGGGCTGCGAATACCCCAATGCCAACCCAGTGACCGTATGCGGGCAAACCAACTGCAACGGCAGCCAATGTGGCTGCCAACTCGGTGGCGGCGGAACCTGGACACTGAGCCCCACCTACATCCAAGGCGCGGAGAATTCCGTCACCACGTGGACCAACGCTAACCCTGCCTGCGCCGGCACCACGAATACATCTACCCAAAACGCGCCTTGGCTCGCGCAAAGCATCGTGGATCAATCCACCGGCGCCGCGGGCGCGGGAGCGGTCCCCACTTTTACCTACCCCCACACCTCTCTGTCGGGCTGGGTCTGCCGCAGCGTAGTGAACACCAGCGGCTACGATTGTACCGCCAACGACAACGCCGACGGCACAGTCTGCCCCAACAACTCCAGCCCACAGGGCCAAATTTTCTATGCCAACTTCGGCCCGACCAACATGCCAACACCCAACTACGGCGTGTATGCGGTCGACCAGTGCCAGCACGCCGAGGGCGTTGAAGAGGGCAATGCTCCCGGATACCAACCCGCAATTTTCAACGGCACAATCTCCGGCATCGATGCCGCCTCCGACGATATGGTCGGCTACAGCAACGGCACCCAAGTCATTCCCGCGCAGTGCGTGCTCCATCACTAGGGAGAACCGCCCCCCCGCTGACCAAAACGCGGGCCGAAAGACGGGATCGAAAAGAAAAGATCGGCCATAATCGCGCGGCGGGGGTTACACCGGCGTCACTTGACTTACTTTGGTAATGAGATATCCTTCACTCAAGTAAACTTTCTCTCCCGCCGATTTGGATCTAAGCGAGGGTTATGTCGGAGAAAAAGCCAGTGAACCGGGAGACCACAGGTGTCCGCGATTTGAGCGATCTCCTGAAAGACTCTCCGCCAGGAGTTTGGGTCGCTTTGTCGCATGACGAAAAGCGGATCGTTGGAACGGCGATCTCAATGCAAGCTGCCGCGTACCAGGCTCAATTGAACGGTGAGGAAAATCCTCTCTTGGTAAGAATGCCATTGGCGGGCGAAGGGCTGGCGGCTGGAGTAAGATAGAGCCGCGTGAGATTTCCCTACACGAAGCTTTTTCCTAACACCCAACCACGTCCATATCTCAAGGTCTTTCTGCGGAAGGGATACCACACATCGATTGAAGTGATGGCCCTTGTTGATTCGGGAGCCGACTATCCAATTTTTCCAATGGAGACGGCTAAGGATTACCTGAAGCTCGATCTCGTACAGGCGCCGCCTTGGAGTTTCTCCGGCACGACTGGCGACTTACAGGCCGCCAAGCTAGCCGAGGTATTGCTGACGGTCACGGAGCCGGGTGGTGCAAAATTATGTGAAGTTCTTACCACATGCGCCTTCTGCGATACATTCCAGATGGCAGGCGGCGTACTACTCGGGCAGATTGGATTTTTCTCCTGTTTCAAAACGACCTTCTTTCAGCCGGAACAGCATTTTGAAATTGAGCAATGGCTTACGGGTCAATGCCCTACTCTGCGCCGGGATTAACTTTTTCGGGCTTGCGCATGGCCTGAAAACTGAATCGCCCTCATAAGCAATTTCGATTGGACTTGCTTCTTCCCGCCACTTAGAGTCGTTGCGTGCAGTCTAGCCGTACTCGAACCCGCAGTGTCCTGCGCCGGGTGACTATGCCGGAGCCCGCTCATGCCCTGTCCCGGCCTCCGTTCCGCCATTATCAGTTCGATAGCGCTTACGACGAAATGTTCGAGGCGCCCGGCATCCCGCGTCCCCACTATCGCGCACTCTTTCAGACTCTGCTCGATCTGCCTCCCGAGGAATTACGCAAGAGCCAGCAGGCCGCCGATCTGTCCTTCCTGCATCAGGGAATAACTTTCACCGTCTACGGCAACTCCGAAGGCACCGAGCGCGTGTTCCCCAACGACCTTCTACCCCGCATCATTCCCCACGCCGAGTGGCGGAAGATCGAGAGCGGACTCACCCAGCGCATCGCCGCCCTGAATCTGTTTCTTGAAGATATCTATCACAGCGGAAAAATCCTGGCCGATGGCATCGTCCCCAAAGAACTCGTCTACAGTTGCCGCCACTTCCGCCGCGAGATGCGCGGTCTCAATGTCCCGCGCGGAATTTACGTCAGCATCTGCGGCACCGACCTGGTTCGATTGCCCGATGGCAGCTTCGCCGTACTCGAAGACAATCTCCGCGTGCCCAGCGGCGTCTCCTACATGCTGGCCAACCGGAAAGTCTTGAAAAAGGTTTTTCCCACGCTCTTCCGCGACTACGGCGTTTGCCCCGTCGACCACTATGCGCAGGCTCTGCTGTCAACCCTGCGGGCGCTCAGCCCGCCCAATTCCTCGGCCCGGCACGAGCCTACCGTCGTCCTGCTCACTCCCGGAGTTTTCAACTCCGCATATTTCGAACATACGTTTCTCGCCCAACAGATGGGCATCGAGTTGGTGGAAGGCCGCGACCTGCTGGTGCACGACAACCTGGTCTACATGCGCACCACCGCCGGTCTGCGCCGCGTCGATGTCATCTACCGCCGCGTGGACGACGATTTCATTGATCCGCTCTGCTTCCAGCGCGATTCCGGCCTCGGCGTTCCCGGACTGTTCAACGCCTACCGCGCCGGCAATGTAGGCCTGGCCAACGCGATCGGCACTGGCGTCGCCGACGACAAAGCCGTCTATGCCTATCTCCCACAGATCATCCGTTATTACCTGGGAGAAGATCCCATCCTCGCCAACGTTCCCACCTACATGCTGACCGATCCGTCGCAGCGAAACTATGTTCTCGAACACCTCGATCAACTCGTGGTGAAGGCGGTCGGCGAATCTGGCGGCTACGGCATGTTGATCGGTCCGCAGAGCACCGCCGAGCAACGCGAAGATTTCCGCCGCCGCATCCAGGCCGAACCACGCAATTACATCGCCCAGCCCACGCTGAGCCTGTCCCGCGCCCCATGTTTCCTTGAAGGCGAAGCGCAGGCCCGCCACGTCGATCTGCGCCCCTACATTCTTTATGGCGAAAACATGACCCTCGTTCCCGGAGGCCTTACCCGCGTAGCGCTGCGCCGCGGATCGCTGGTCGTGAACTCCTCGCAAGGCGGCGGCAGCAAAGATACCTGGGTGCTACGCGCGTGACGGCGAAACGCATGACGAGTTGCATATGCATATGCACATGAATGACTATCGCGAAACCACCATGCTGTCGCGCGTCGCCGACAGCCTTTATTGGATGAGCCGCTACCTCGAGCGCGCCGTGCACACTGCGCGCCTCATCGATGTCGATCTTCAACTCCGCCTCGATCAGTCCCCGGATGCCGGTTCCGAGCGTTGGCTCGGCCTTCTGCAAGCCCTGCAAGTCCCCGTGCCGGAAGACGGCGCCATCGACGCCGAGTCTCTCACCCATCTTCTCACCCTGGATCGCACCAATCCTTCGTCGATCATCTCCTGCGTCGCCGCCGCGCGAGAAAATCTGCGCCAGGTCCGCGAGCAGTGCAGCTCCGAAATGTGGGAGCAGCTCAATCGCCTCTTCCTGCAAGTAAAGAGCACCGCCTCCAGCGATTCCGGCCTGCTCGACTCCTATCAATTCTTTCGTGCCGTGCAGGATGGGGCGTATCTCTTTCAAGGCGTCACCGACTCCACCATGTCGCACGGCGAAGGCTGGCATTACATCCAGCTCGGCCGCTTCGTCGAACGAACCGACGCCGTGGCCCGCCTCATCGGCGCGCACTTCAGCCGCTTTCCTCATCCGCTCGATCAGGCGGTCGAGAGCGAAGAGTATCTCGAGTGGGTGGCATTGCTGAAGTCCTGCGCCGCGTTTCAGGCCTACTGCAAAGCTCACACCGCCGAACTGCGCCCGCTCCGCGTCGCGGAGTTCCTGCTGCTGAACCCCGGATTCCCGCACTCCGTGCGCTTCTCCGTCGATATGGTTCACGCCGCCTTGCGCGCCATCTCCGATCTAACCGAGCGCAAGGCCGAGCAGCCGGTGCGCATCGCCGGCCGCCTGCGCGCCACTCTCAGCTTCAGCCAGATCGACGAAATCATGGCCTCCGGCGCCAATGCCTTCGTCGATAGCATCCGCTGGCAATGCAATCAGGCGCACACCGCCATCCACCAAATTTATTTCGATTATTCCGTCGAGTCCGCATTAGTAGCGTAAGAATTGAGACATTGAGTGATTGAAGTCATTGAGTCATTGAGCGATTTGAAAACACGACGTAAAAAGATTTTCAATCACTCAATGACTCAATCACTCAATGACTCAATCACTCAATGACTCAATCGCTCAATGACTCAATCACTCAATGACTCAATCGCTCATCACTTAATCGCATCGAAGAGGCTTCCATGATTTACTCGATCCTCCACACCACCACCTTCTCCTACCAGCCGGCCGTCCGCGAGAGCGTCATGGAAGTCCGTCTGCAGCCCCGCAGCGAAACTCTGCAGCGTCTGCTCAGCTTTCAGCTCGACGTCAGCCCCGCCGCCAACATCATGCAGTACCGCGATTTCATGGGCAACACCGTGCACCACTTCGATATCGCCGGCAACCACACGCAGGTGAAAGTCACCGCCCAATCCACCGTCGAAGTCGAATCCGCCCCGCCGCCCCGCTCCGTCGACGCCGGCGACTGGAAAGACCTCGACCGCGCCCTCGCCGACCTCTCCGCCAAAGAGGATTATTGGGAAATGCTGCTCCCCAGCCAGTTCGCGCAATCCACCGACCGCCTCCAAGCCCTGGCCCGCGAACTCCGCTGCGAGCGCCGCGACACCCCACTCGATCTGCTCACCGAACTCAACGCAGCCATCTACAAATCATTCGCCTACGTTCCCAAAAGCACCAAAGTCAATTCTCCCATCGACGACGCTCTCCAATCACGCCAGGGAGTCTGCCAGGATTTCGCGCACATCATGATCGCTCTGCTGCGTCCCCTGCACATTCCCTGCCGCTACGTCAGCGGATACATGTTCCACCGCAACAACAATAATAATGACGACGACGCCGGCGAACCCAAGTACCGCTCGCTCGAAGGCGCGTCCCACGCCTGGGTCGAGGCTCTGGTGCCCAATCTCGGCTGGATCGCCTTCGACCCCACCAACAACTTAATCGGCGCCGACCGCCACATCCGCGTCGCCCTCGGACGCGACTACGCCGACGTTCCCCCCACCCGCGGCGTCCACAAAGGCGAGGCCGAAAGCGAGTTGAGCGTCGCCGTCACCGTCAGCCCCTCCGACGCCCCACCCCCCGAACAAACCGCTCCCACCGTCGTAATCCAATCCCGCCCCACCTATCCCCGCACCCACCGCATCGACCACGAACAACAGCAGCAACAACAGTAGTAGGCAGGCCATTAGCGCCGCGCGGCGAACGTAGCGCCGCCGTCCCGGCGGCAGTCGTGGAATCGGCCCATCCCGGAAGCTTTGTCATTCCGAGTGCGCCGAAGGCGCGCGAGGAATCTGCTGTTTGCGTGCAGCGCCCCACCCCCGACAAAGCCCACAAAAAATAAATGGCGGCCTTAGCCGCCGAGGTGATCCGTTCTCGGAATTTCCATCCTTTTTGGGGTATGTTTACTGTTTTACCAATACCCTACCCCCACCCTATCGCCGCTATTGGAATCATCGCTTTAGCGCGAAATTCCTCGCAAATCTGAAGGTCTAAAGGACTTCGAGTCAAAATCCACGGAACAAAGGAGTTACGTCCCGATTTCTTCTCGGGCGCTCCAACGTTGCGCGAATTGGCTCCAATGCCTCTGCTGGGCAATCATGCGATGGATTGCGGGCTGTGCGCAAGGTCAGATGTCACAGAGGGGCTGTGGATTTCATGTGGCGGCTCTCCGGCCTAGTCGGTGGTAATCTGCACTCGGCGCTGGATGCGGGTACTTTCAATTCTCACCACTTTATATTCTTTAGCCTGCTGATCGTTGCTCCCGCTCTGCCGTAATTCCTCCTGCAACGGGTCATATACAAGACACGCCATAGTCGAATAGCCGTTCGTTTGGTTGACATTCCAATACAAAACTTCGAGTAGCACGACGAAATCTTCCTTCGCGCCTCCGCTCGCGTCCCACGCCTCCGAGAGTAAAGGGATGAGATTGTGTTTACCAAATACAGACCCGCCTTTAATCGTCGGCCGCAGTAAGGCCCGGCGGCCCATCGCTAGGGTGTCAACAGTGGGAAACTCAATGCTGCCGAAGGTATCCGGGAGGAGTTTGAGAAGCGCTTGGTGGGCCACGCTACCACCGTGGTTTTCTATCGAGAACTCGGTTACGCGCAGGCCATTCTCCCACCTATCATGGACCGCTACGTACAGCTGTGGATCGCCCGGTTCTATCGGGTGAAATTGGAATACGTTATCCTCTTTTGTTATTTTTGTGGGTTTTGGGACGGTACGGACTTCTTGGCCAAGATACCGAACGACGAGTCCGCCAGGGGCCAGGACATCCCTCTCAATCGAACAGAGTGTTCTATAGCGTATAGTACTGGCGTCTTTATAGTTTATTTCGAAATCAAATTGCGCTACTTTTTGGGCCACCATTTCATGAAACAATCCGCTGCCCAAGAGGAGGTCATGTGGGGCTTTTTCAATCTACGTTTCGCACAGCTGCTCCCCGTCGGCCTTGCTTAGCCGAGGAATATCAGCGTTATGAAACACGAGCTTTGATGTGCCGAACGGCACGTTACCTATGCTGACGTCGTACGCGATATCCCAGTCGTTGACGATGAACAGTCCACAGCGGTTGTCGGAAGGCCGCGACCCATAACGAACTGCAACGATCATGGGCCTGTTAGCGAGCGGTCTGATCTCCGTCTCGTGCGGCAGCATGGAGCTTACGGGCGTTGCTCGGAGGGACTGCTGATCTGCGACTGCGGGAGTCAGTAGAGCCTTTTCTGCCGTTTGCGGAGGGGGTACTTGTGGGGACGTGTGGATGTTGATTACGGGCTGGAACTGTTGCGTTATCACAGGCGATGCATTCTGAGCTACACCTTCGGATCGCTGTCCCGGTTTGCTAACAACCTTTGTACAGATCCAGACGATCACGGCCGCAACAAGGCTCGTGCCTATTCCAACGGTCCACTGCTGCCATTGGCTCATCTGTTTTAAATAGTCGATCATGCTAGATTCTCGCCGCCAACCTAGAAGTGACCATTCTCTTCTACTTCCGGCAAAGGTCAAGCCCTCTTCACAGCCGAAACCCTTACTCCTTCTAGAGCTTTTGGTGCTAGGAAGTCAGAATCCCACCTTTCCCCGAGGACGTACCGGGCTGGGGTGGCAATTTAGAGAAAAGTCGCGCGCTGGAAATCCCTTGCGACGACGGCAGTCCTGCTGGCAGGCATGAGATCCTTCGACTGCGCAGGCCACTGGCTCCGCCAATGGCTCGCTTCGCTCAGGATGACAATTTATTGATTGACTCGCCGGCAAACAGCATTTCCGCTCCCCACTTCTCTGCCAAGTCTTGCCATCGCGGATTTTTCGATTCGATCAGCGCAATCTTCTTCGCGCGCTTCCAGCCCTTCAATTGCTTTTCGCGACCGATGGCTTTGTGAACATCGTCGAAGCTTTCGTAATAGGCCAGGCGATCGCAATGATATTGGCTGCTAAAGCCCCCGATTTCGCCGCGCTTGTGTTGCAGAGCGCGCCGGTAGATGCTGTTCGTCATGCCGATGTAAAGCGTTCCCGACCGGCTGGACATGATGTAGACGAAATACTCGTGATCTTTCATGGGCCAGTTCAATTGTGACCGCGTCTCTTAACCTTGTCATCCTGAGCGGAGGAAGTGCTTCGCAAGGCGAAGGACTTCCGTAGTCGAAGGACCCCTGCAGTGCTTGCGTCTCCTGTGCTGACTCGGGGAGTTCTCCCCGTGACTCGACAGGCATCGTAGGAACGGCTTGACGCGACTCCGGTGCTGTCAGCCTTAGCTAGGTCCTTCGACTGCGTTGGCGTTCGCTTCGCGAATGCCAACTTCGCTCAGGATGACAAAAAAAGGAGATTGTCCGCTGAAAACTAATCCTTGACCGCTTTATCCGTAATCTCCAGCCCGCGGTCGATGATCGCAAATGCCTCGCGCAGCTGCTGCTCGTTGATGCAGAGCGGAGGGTTGGTGAAGAAGGTGTTCCAGCGCACGAAGGTGTAGAGCCCCTGCTCGCGGAAGAAGCGGCCGAGGGCGGCCATCTCCTCGGAGGTGCCGTTGAACGGGGCCATGGGCTGGCGCGTTTTGCGATTGCGGATGAGTTCGACGATGCCGAACAGACCGATCGACCGCACCGCGCCCACCGACGGATGCCGGGCCTGCAACTCCGCTCCCAACGCTTGCAGCGTCGCGCCCATTTTTTTCGCATTGTCGATCAGGCCATCTTCTTCATACACGCGGATGGTCGCCAGCGCCGCCGCGCATCCCATGGGATGGCTGTTGTAAGTGAGCCCGCCGTAAAACACTCTGTCCTGAAAATGCTGCGCGATGTGATGCCGCATGCCAACCGCTCCGAGCGGAAGATAGCTGGAAGTCAATCCCTTGGCCATGCACAGCAGGTCGGGAACCACCTTCCAGTGATCGACCGCAAACCACGCCCCGGTTCGTCCGAAGCCGGACATGACTTCATCGGCAATCATCAAGATTCCGTACTTGTCGCAGAGCTTGCGCAGGCCTTCGAGATATCCGTCGGGCGGAATAAGAATGCCGTTCGTTCCAGTCACCGGCTCGAGAATGAACGCAGCAATCGTGTGCGGACCTTCGAGCTGAATGGTCTCCTCAATCATGGCGAGCGAAGACTCGGCCGATTCCCATCCGCGCTCGATGCCGTGATAAGGGTCGAGCACGTGGATGACACCGGGAATGCCCGGTTCCGCGGCCCATCTGCGGGGATCGCCGGTAAGGCTGATCGCGCCTGCGGTTGCGCCGTGATAAGAACGGTAGCGCGCGATGATCTTGTGGCGTCCTGTGAAGAAGCGGGCGAGCTTGATGGCGTTCTCGTTGGCCTCGGCGCCGCCGTTGGTGAAGAAGAACGTGTCGATATCGCCGGGAGTAATTTCGGCGAGCTTTGCGCCGAGGCGCGCGCGGACTTCCGTAGCCATGAAGGGATTGGCGTAAGCGAGCGTGGCCGCCTGCTCGCTGATGGCCTGGATGACGCGCGGGTCGCCGTGTCCGATGTTGACGGACATGAGCTGGCTGTTGAAGTCGATGAAGCGCTTGCCTTCCGGCGTGTAGAAATAAATTCCCTTTGCGCGAGCCACGGGAATGGGATCGACCTTCGATTGCGCCGACCACTCGTAGAGCGTGTGCTTGCGGGAAAGATCGACAATTTCTTTGCCGGAGAGTTTTTGAGCGGCGGGATTGGCCAATGTCGTTGTCATAATTTCCTTTTTTAAAATCGTTCACCACAGAGTCACAGAGACACAGAGAAAACCTTTATAGGACTCTTCGGATGACGCCTTGCGTTAACAGTGGACTGTTGAAGTTGATCAGCAGCCCTACTCTCTTTCCTGAGAGTTTGAGGTATGTCAAGAGTTGGGCTTCGTGGACTGGCAGGATCTTTTCGACGGACTTTAATTTCGACGATTACTTCATCATTCACCACTACGTCGATCTTGTATCCGCAATCGAACTGAAGGCCTTTGTACGAGACAGGAAGATCGACCTGGCACTGAAAAGGCATACTACGCAGGTGTAACTCATGGCATAAGCATTGTTCATAAGCGGATTCAAGCAGTCCTGGTCCGAGTTGACGATGTACTTCGATCGCAGCGCCAATGATCGCAGCGGTCCTAGGATCTTGCTGGTTTTCGATTTCTCTGTGTCTCTGTGACTCTGTGGTAAGAAGTTTCATGGTTCGTCTCTGTCAGAAGGTTAGAACTTGCGCGAATGCTCTTTGGCCCAGCGCTCGACTACGACTTTCTTGTCGGTATAGAACTCGATGGCGTCGCGTCCCTGGCCGTGGAGATCGCCGAAGAAACTGTTCTTCCACCCGCTGAAGGGGAAGTAGGCCATGGGCGCGGCGACTCCGATGTTGATGCCAATATTGCCCGCCGGAGCTTCGTAGCGGAAGCGGCGCGCGGCTGACCCACTCGATGTAAACAGCGATGCCTGATTGCCGTAGGCGCTGCGTTCGAGGAAAGCGAGAGCGTCGTCCATGGTATCGGCGTGAACGAGGCTTAGAACGGGGCCGAAGATCTCCGTGTCGGCGAGATCGCTGGTTGCGGGAACATCGTCAAGAATGGTGGGATTCACGAAGTTGCCCGATTCGTATCTCGGGATTTTTGAATTTCGGCCGTCGAGCAGAACTTTCGCACCCTGCTTTTCGCCGAGTCCGATCAGCGATTCGACGCGCTCTTTGCTCTGTGGCGTGATTACGGGACCCATCTGCACGTCTTTGTCGAGGCCGTTGCCGACTTTGAGTTTGGAGGCGGCATCGGCAATCGAGTCGCGGAAAGTCTTTTGCGCTTCGCCAATCGTCACGGCGACGGAGACGGCGAGGCAGCGTTGGCCGGCGCATCCGAAGGCGCTGTCGCTGATGATTTGCGTGGCCATGGGCATGTCGGCGTCGGGCAGGATGATGACGTGATTCTTGGCTCCGCCCTGGCATTGGGCGCGTTTGCCGTTGGCGGCGGCGCCCGAGTAAACATACTTTGCGACCGGAGTCGAACCTACGAAGCTGATCGCACGAACTTTCGGATGGTCGATGAGCGCATCAACAACCGCTTTGCCGCCGTTGACCAAGCTAACAATGCCTTTGGGCAATCCGGTTTTTTCGAGAAGCTCGTAAACGTAGCGCATGGTGAGCGGAACGCGCTCGGAGGGTTTGAGGATGAACGTGTTTCCAGTGGCGATGGCGTAGGGCAAATACCAGAACGCGATCATGCCGGGGAAATTGAAGGGCACGATCGCCGCGGTGACGCCGAGCGGCTGGCGAATCATCATCTCGTCGATGCCGCGGGCGACGTCTTCGAGGTTGTAGCCTTGCATCATCATGGGAATGCCGCAGGCGACTTCAACGTTCTCGATGGCGCGGCGCATTTCAGCTTTGGCTTCGGTGAACGTCTTACCATTTTCCTGAGTGATGATGCGGGCGATGTCGTCAATGTGGTCTTCGAGCAGCATCTTCAGTTTGAAGAGCGGCTGGATGCGGTCTTCGGGCGGAGTGCGGCGCCATTCGGGGAAGGCTGCGGCAGCGGCTTCGACAGCTTGATTGACTTCGGCGGCGTCGGCTAGCGGGACTTGGGCCAGTGTCTCGCCGGTGGCGGGATTTACTATGTCGCGCCATTCTTTCGCAGACGAGTCGGTCCAGTGTCCGTTGATGTAGTTGGTGAGGCGGAGCGTGGGGGGTGCGGCGATGGTGATCATGGTGATGCCTCGGTGACGCTAGGATTTCATTCAGATCATAACTGAGGACGTGCCTGCGTTTCAGCCGTCCCTACGGGACGGATCGATAATCCCGTTGCCACCCGCCGCTGAAGCAGCGGGCTATTCTCGATTCGCCCCTCCGGGGCTCGTTTCGTTATTCCTCTACAACGATTTCAACGGGGCATCCCCTTCCAGCGATTTCTCGTATCAGGGCAACAAAATCGTCCGCCATCTTTGTTGCACCGTCACCGACGCGGCTGTGGTGCTGTATCACCAACCGATACGGAACCTCGACAGCGTTGATTTCACCGCCTGCAATGCTGTCGTTCAGGGCGTCGAGATTTCTTCCATGCCACTCCGGTGCTCCAACGGCTTTGAAGAAGCTGTCGTAAACGTCATCTTTGGTTTTCCAAGCGGAAGCATCCAGAATAAGTTCCCTCATTTCGTTAAACCAACTGCGCGACCGCACCTTTCTTGTCTGCAACCGTGGCGAGCGCGGACTCCAGTACATTCAGGCCTTCGTCGATTTGCTCGTTAGTGGCTACCAGCGGGACAAGGATCCGGATCACATTCGAGTACGAGCCGGCGGTGATCGTGATCAGGCCGTGCTCGTAGCAATACTGAGTGATCTGTTTGGTTTCGTCCGCGGCGGGAGTTTTTGCTTCCTGCGACTTCACCAGTTCGATGGCCTGCATACCACCGAGCCCGCGCACGTCGCCGACGATAGGCCAATGGCGCTGCCATTCGCGGGCGCGTCGCTGGAAGCGGTCACCGAGTTCGTTGGCCCGGGCTAACAGATTTTCTTTTTCGAATAGATCGAGCACGGCGAGAGCGGCGGCGCAGGAAAGCGGATTTCCGGCGAAGGTGCCGCCGAGTCCGCCAGGAGCGGGCGCGTCCATGATTTCGGCGCGGCCGGTGACGGCGGCTAGAGGCAAGCCTCCGCCGAGGGATTTTGCAGTCACGAGAATATCGGGTTCAATTCCGTAGCGTTCGCTGGCGAACATCGCGCCGGTTCGTCCGAAGCCGGATTGGATCTCATCGGCAATGAAGAGGATGCCGTGCTTGTGGCATAGATCGATGAGAACTTTGAAATAGTCGGGCGGCGGAGCGACGAATCCGCCTTCGCCGAGCACCGGTTCGGCAATGACTGCTGCTACTTCTTCATTAGCGACGACGCGCTTAAACGTGTCTTCGAGATGACGCGCACAATAAAGATCGCACGAAGGATATTTCAAGTTGTACGAGCAGCGGTAACAGTAAGCGAAGGGAACGCGATAAACCTCGCCGGGAAACGGCGCGAAACCGGCCTTGTAGGGATGAGTCTTGCTGGTGAGCGCAAGCGTCATCATGGTGCGACCGTGGAAGGCGTCTTCGAAGGCAATGATCGCGGGGCGCTTGGTATAGGCGCGAGCGATCTTGACCGCATTCTCGACAGCTTCAGCGCCGCTGCTTACGAAAAGAGTCTTCTTGGGGAACTTCCCAGGCGTGACTTCGTTCATCCGCTCCGCCAGCCGGACGTAGTCTGCGTAGGGCGTAACCTGGACGCAGGTGTGAAGGAACTTGTCGAGCTGGCCGCGAATGGCATTGACGACGGCTTCCTGACGATGTCCAGCGTTGGCGCAGCCGATGCCCCCGGCGAAATCGATATAGCGGTTGCCGTCGACGTCTTCGAGCCAGGCGTCCTCGGCTTTAGCTACATAGATGGGCGTGCCGTGAGAAAGGCCGCGGGGCACGGCTTGGGCGCGGCGCTCGGAGAGCGCCTTTGATTTGGGGCCGGGGATTTGTGTATGCAGTCGAATGGTTGACATCGTCAGTTCCCAAGTGGCCAGTGGTCAGTGATCAGTGGCCAGTAAATTCGGGCTTTGCTTCGCGGCCACTGGTCACTGACCACTGGCCACTGTTTTTCAGTACCAGCCGATTGGCGCTTCGTTCAGATTGATGTAGACCTGCTTGGTTTCGAGATATTCTTCGATGCCCCAGGGGCCAAGTTCGCGGCCGAAGCCGGATTGTTTGTAGCCGCCCCACGGCGCTTCGACGTAGGTCGGTTGCATGTGGTTCACCCAGACGATGCCTGCGCGCAGAGCTTTCACGGCACGCAGGGCTTTGAAGATGTCGCGGGTCCAAACGGCGGCAGCTAAACCATAGGGTGAATCGTTGGCGATTTTGAGCGCGTCCTTTTCGTCGTCGAACGGAATGACCGCCGCGACGGGGCCAAAGATTTCTTCGCGCGCGATGCGGGCGGAGTTTGTAACGTCGGAGAAAATCGTAGGCTGAACGTAATAGCCTTTGCCGATTTTCTCGGGGCGTCCGCCGCCGGAAGCGAGTGTGGCTTCTTTCTTGCCGATCTCGATGTAGGAGTTGACGCGGTCGTATTGTTCTTTGCTGACGAGGGGACCCATCTTGGTTTCGCGATCGAGCGGGGGACCCAGCTTTATTTTTTTCGCTTTCTCCGTCATCGCTTCCACGAAGTTTTTGTAAATCGATTTTTGCACCAGGATGCGGCTTCCGGCGGAGCAGACCTCGCCTTGATTGATGAAGACGCCGAAGAGCGCGCCGTCGATGGCGGCTTCGAAATCGGCGTCGGCGAAAAAAATGTTGGGCGACTTGCCGCCGAGTTCGAGGGTCACGCGCTTTACCGTATCGGCGGCCTGTTTGACGATGATTTTGCCCACGGCAGCGCTGCCGGTGAAAGCGATTTTGTTCACGTCGGGATGCTGGACGAGCGGAGCGCCGCAGGTTTCTCCGAAGCCAGTGACGATGTTGACCACGCCCGGGGGCAAGCCGCAATCGGCAAAATAGTTGGCGAACTCAAGAGCGGTGAGCGGAGTTTGCTCGGCCGGCTTGAGCACGCAGGTACAGCCGGCGGCGATGGCTGGAGCCAGCTTCCAAGCAGCCATCAGGAGCGGATAGTTCCAGGGAATGATTTGTCCGGCAATGCCGACTGGCTCTTTGAGCGAGAGGGACATTGCGTTGTCGGGGACTGGATTTACATAGCCGACGACTTTGGTGGCAAGACCGCCGTAGTATTCGAAGCAGGTCGCGGCATCGTTGATATCGAATTCGGCTTCGACGATGGGCTTGCCGGTGTTGCGGCATTCAAGTTCGGCGAGAGCGGGAAGGTTGGCGCGGATTTTTTCTGAGAGCCGGAAGAGCACGCGGCCGCGCTCCTGCGCGGTTGAGTTCGCCCACGGGCCGTCTTCGAATGCCGCTTTGGCAGCGGCGACGGCGCGGTTGACGTCATCGGCGCCGGCGTCGGGAACTTGGGCGATGACTTCTTCCGTGGAGGGATCGCAGACGGGAAAAGTCTTTGCGGATTTGCTCGCGACCCATTCGCCGTTGATGTACATCTGATAGGTGCGAACGTCACTTCGAACTTCGGTTGTGATTCCGCCGGGCATTTTCTTTCGACCTCCTGCTTACCTCAGCGGCTCAAGCCGCCGTCGATTTTGCGACCTCTATCGCTGCGCTGAAGCGCTGCGCCACCCAAAATCAAAGTTTGCCGGCCGTCAGCGCACGACTAAAGTCGCGCCCTTCCCAGTCTCGTTCACTGTTTTATGACGGCCGTAGACGTAAAAAAAGAATGCAGCGAGGCCGACGAAGAACAGCGTGCCGCCGAACATCCATAATTCGTAGGACCACAGCGACGTGATCTGCTGGGCCGGAAAAAATACGAGGGCGATGCCGAGGATCGTCGTGAGCAGGCCGCTGGAACCGGCGAGAAACATTGTTGTGCGGCCGTACTGGCCTTCTGGAGTGGTTTCCTTCAGAGCGAATCGAATCAGCGCTCCGAACATATAGAGGAACGGAACGAGTTGGAGAACGACAGCTAGCGACAAGAGCTTCTGGAAAACTTCTCCGGCTCCCGCCGGGCTCAAGTACAGCCGTGGCAACAATCCAAGAACGCCCATCAATTTGTCCCAGAACCACCAGCCGTAGAAATTTCCGAGTACGAGAAGCGCCGACACGATTCCCTGGACGATCAACGCGGCATAAGGCGTGGCATAGCGGGGATGAACCTTGCCCAGCCAGGAGGGCATGTAGGAATCGAGGCCAGCGACGAAGGGAATGCGGGCAGAACCGCCCATCCACGCCGAACCGATGCCGGCGATGGAAAGGCTGAGCATCAGGGCGAACGGAATGGTCATCCAGTCGAGGCCGATGCTGCCCGCCATGTGGCTGACGGCTTGCACGATGCCCTGCAGAACATTTACGTTTTTCCCTACGGCGATGAGCAGGGTGAGGGTTGCGCCGACATAAAGAACGCCGGAGACGACTCCGCCCCACGCGACCGCGCCGGGAAGAGTGCGGCGGGGGTCCTTGATTTCGTCTCCCATGACGGAGGCGAGTTCGAGGCCGACCAGACCGAAGCAGATTACGCCGAAGGAATTCAGGACGAAGCGCGGGTTGGCGGGAATTTTGAAATCAGCGGCCGTGATGGTACTGCCGAAGCGCGACCAGATCACTATGCCAAGGCCGATGAGGACAGCGGCGGCAATGAAAGTTCCGATGGCTCCAAGATTGTTGATCCATTTGCCGACGCCGAGGCCCACGATGTTCAGAACAGTTAGCAGCGCGAGCAAGACCAGTGAAGTGGTGGAGGCGAAGAGTTTGTTATCCGCGAGACCGAGGTGGGCCGGCCCAAGCACGTAGACCGAAACGCCGACGAAGTAAAGCATGACGGTCGGCACGTAGAGCATGTTGTTGGTCCAGTAACACCAGCCGGAGAGGAATCCGTGGAAGTCGCCAAAGACTTCCTTCGCCCAGAGATAGACTCCACCTTCGCCGGGATAACGATGGGCGAGTTCGATGACGGCGATGCCTTGCGGCCAGAAGAAAAGAAGAAGCGAGATGATCCAAAGCCAGATGGTGACGCCGCCGTTGGCGGCGATGGAGGGGACGACGTTGAGGTTGAAGACGGCGACTACGAAGAGGAGCACGAGATCGCGGCGTCCGAGGGCGCGGATCAGGTGGGGCTGGGCGGGTTGGGGTTCAGTGGGCAGAGCTCTTTGCCTCAGCGGCTAAAGCCGCCGTCTACTTAGGGCCTTGACCGCAGCGCTGAAGCGCTGCGCCACCCAAAAAGCTAACTGCGCTGCGCAGCGACCGGCTAACGGCAGGTTCCTCACGGGCTTTGCCCGGTTCGGAATGACAAGTTTCTTTTTCACTACAACTGCTTGCCGATGCATGCAGGGCGGACGAATGCGTCCGCCCCTACGCGAACTAGTGCGCGGCCAACACCGGCTGGCCGCTACGTTCTTGCTGCGCCTTCGCGAGCGATGCTGCAATGTCGCCGAAAGCAGATAGATGCTTGTCGATGTCCGCCTCGGTGTGCTGGACGGAAATCGTCCACTGCTCATCCCACCAGTAGGGTTGCGCCATCACGCCGCGGTTGACCATGGCGAACCAGTAGTGGCGCCACAGGTCGATATCGATCGTGGTCCAATCGCGGTAGTTGCGAATTTCTTTCGGATAAAACATCAGCGCTCCGTTGGCGCCGGCTTGCGCGATGTAGGCTTGCAAGCCGACTTTCGCAATGGTCTTGCGATATCCGTCGGCCAGCTTCCTGCCGAGTTTGTCGACATGTGCATAGTTGTCGCGGGTGAGGACTTCGCGGAACGTGGCCAGACCCGCAGCCATGGAAACCGGATTCGTGTTGTAAGTGCCGCCGTGGAAAACTTTGTGTTGCGAGATGAGGTCCATCACAGACTTGCTGGCGCCGAAGGCGGCGAGCGGGAAACCGCCGCCAATCGATTTGGCAAGGCAGATCATGTCAGGATGGACGTTGAAATATTCCGAAGCGCCGCCCCAACCGAGCTTGGCTCCGGTTTTGACTTCATCGAAGATCAGCAGCGCGCCGTTCTTGGTGGCGATTTCGCGGAGACCTTGCAGGAACCCGGGCTGCGGCATGCAGAGGCCGACGTTCATCAGAATGGGCTCGAGAATAATCGCGGCAATCTCGCCGGGATTTTCCTTGAAACGACGCTCGACGGAGCCGAGATTATTAAAGGTGGCAATCTTCACATTGTCGATGGCAGATTTTGGCACACCTAAGCCACCGGAGACCGGGGTCGGATTTTCGATATCGCCGAAATCGGGAGCGTGCGGTTTGACGCTGACCAGAGCGGAATCGTGCAAACCGTGGTAAGCGCCTTCAAATTTTACGATCTTGTCGCGTCCGGTGGCGGCGCGGGCCAGGCGGATGGCGTGCATGGTGGCTTCGGTACCGCTGTTGCCGAAGCGGCACATCTCGACCGGAAAGCGGTTGCAGATTTCCTCGGCAAGTTCCCATTCCATGTCGTGCGGCATGCCAAACATTGTGCCGGTCGAGAGACGCTTCTCGACGGCCTTCATCACGGCGGGATGGCAATGCCCGGCCATGAGTGCGCCGAAGGTGAGGTTGTGATCGATGTACTCGTTGCCGTCGAGGTCGCGGAACTTGCTGCCGCTGGCTTCCTTCACGAAGATGGGCCAGGGATCGTAATGGCGATAGTTGCTGGCTACGCCGAGGGGAATGCGTTTGAGATTTTTCTTGTGCGCTTCGGCGGATTTAGGCGTGCGGCGCTCGAACGTGTCGAGCTCCTGCTGCAGATCGGGATACATCGAATTGCTCCGGGATAAGTCAGGCCGTCGTCACTTTGGGTGAACCGGCCATTAGAATGCCGGGCGGCAGAACCGCCCGGGGTGGTAGTTACCAATATTCTACACGGGCAAACTAAAAGTAAAACTTAAGAGCGAACTGCACTTCGCGCGGGTCGCGCGCCTGCTGCACCTGGCCGAACGTGGTGTCGCTGAAGTTGCCATCCGGGTTCACAAACTCCGTTTTGTTGAAGAGGTTGAAAATGTCGGCGCGGAACTGGAAATACCGAGCTTCTGAGAGCGTAATCCTCTTCGAGAAGGTGACGTCCCACTGGTTCTGCCCGGGCCCGCAGCAGATCGACCGCGGAGTGGTGGAAAAAGAGCCGAGAGGCGGATCGGAAAAACTGCTAGCATTAATAAAGAAATGCCCGGTCTCGGGACTGCCGTTGACCACTTGCGTCGTTACCTGTTTTCCGCTCTGGATTTGCAGCGGACCGGTGAGTTGGGGCGCATCGGCGCTCAGGAAGAACAAGCTGCTGATCAGCTCCGTATCGTCCTGCGTCTGGATGCGGATGGGAAAGCCAGTCTGAAACTGGATGATTCCAGACATCGCCCAGTCATCCAGAAGTTTTCCCTTGAATCCATTGTATCGCTGGACGGGAAACTCCCAGTAATAGTTGAGAACGAAGCGCTGCGCCGAATTGAACAGGGAGAGAGCGCGGCTGGCTTTGTAATCGAAAGGATTGACCGTTTCTTCGAAGCTGGAAGCCCAGTCCAGAGACTTGCTCCAGGTATAGGCAGCCTGCAGCTGAAGTCCGTGAGAGAAGCGTCGTTCCACGCTGGCCTGCAGCGAGTTGTAGGCGGCGGCGGCGATGGTGTCTTCGGCGAAGATGTTGGTGAAGACGGGGACCCCGTCAGCCGGGCATCCGTTGCCGGGACCGCCGGTTACTGGATTGCACGTGGGCGTCGAATAGGGTCGAAGGCCGACAAAGTTCAGCGTCTGCCCCGCAGCCGCAATCGTGCCTCCTGTGGGCAAATGGAATCCATTGGGCAAAAGGTTTGGAGAGTTACTGGGGGGAAGCGTGACCGTGAATTGATCATCTTCCAGGAACGGACCGCAAGTTGCCGGCGAACCGTAGGACGACACGTTATTGGCGTTATTGTTGGCGATGGCGATTATGTCCAGGCAACTTTGTGGAGTCGCTGGATCGATGTCATGCGAGGCCAGCAACCTATGTCCCTGCGACCCCACATAGCCGAGTTGAAACACCACATTTCGCGCCAGTTCCTGCTGGAAGTTCAAGTTGTACTGCGCCGTATATTGGGTGCGCATGTGAGGCTGGAAATCCCCGTACAGCAGCATGGGACGGAAGGAAGCCCAATCCTGCGGGGTGCCGGGTGGAGGGCTCAGTATTCCATTAAACGGATTGGGACTGACGGCGCCGCTTTGCGAAATGAAGGGAGTGTTCAGAAACGTTGCGGGCAGGAAGGTGCTGCCGCCGAACGGTGGTTCGGCACCGAACTGTTCGAGAACAAGTTGCTCCATGGGGTTGTAGAACAGGCCCCAACCGCCGCGGATGGTGGTCTTGGGATTGGGACTGTAGGCCAGTCCAATGCGCGGCGCAAAGGCTTTGTAGTAAGTCTGCGTAAGTCCCGCAGGGATGCCGGAGTCTCCTGGAACAACCAACCCCGTAGGCTGGACACCCGCCGCGGCGCATGTGGTGGCCCCGAGAGCGGACTGCTCGGCGGCGGTCAACATGCACGGGTAAACGGTCGAGTTCTGGCCAGGACGGAAGGTTTCAACGTGGTGGAGGGCATCGGCGAGAGGCGTATCCAGTTCCCAGCGAAGCCCGTAATTCATGGTGAGCGACGGTTTGATCTTCCAACTGTCCTGGGCAAAAACATAGACTCCGGTGTTGCGTATGTCCTCCCGCTGCGCGGAGCCTTGCGTGTAACTGTCGTCCAGGCCGAGTAAGTAGCCGGGATAATTATCGTTGTAGAAGACGGAATTTTCGGTCGTGCTGTTGAAAGTGTATTCGCCGTTGACGTTGTAATAGAGAGTCTGGTCAAACTGAGCCCGGCGCACATCGGCGCCAAATTTTAAGGTGTGATTGGCTTTGACCCAGGTCAGACTGTCGGTCGCCATGTAGGAGTTCCCTACCTGCGGCAGTTCGCCCTCCCAGCCGTTGCCGATGTTGAAGCCGCCGGATACACCGATAAAGGGAACGCCCTGCCGATTCGCCGGCAAGCCGGTCGTGATGCCGTACTGCGGACTGGTGCCTAATTGACCGACAATCGATAGCGGACCGCTGTTGGAGTCTGATGTGCCGTTGAAGCAAACCGCCTGCGCCGCCGGAGACAGGCATGAATCCTGCACAATGTTCGTGCTTTGCGGGTGCTGAAAGGTCAACTGGCCTTCTCGCATGTAAGTGAAACGGGCCTCGTTGATTAAGGAGTTGGAGATTGTCCAGGTATGGCTGGGATTGTACTGCTGATAGCGGGAGCCCACGTTGGCGCCAAATCCGGGAATGTTGGCGCCGGAAGCCTGGAAATCGTAGAAGGGTTGAAAATTCGTGTCATTGGTGAAGTAGTAGTAGAAGCTAAAATTCTGCTTCTGGTTGATGCGATGGTCGAAGCGGATGGTGAACTGATTCTGAGTGTCAGCACTGACGGGAACGGCCTGATAAGTGACGCCGTCGGATCGATTGGCGGCGGGAACGAAGCGAAGCATGTCGACGGCGACGGGGTCCTGACAATTACCCGGGATTACGTTCGTAGGAAAGACGGTGGACCAGGGCAGAGGGTTCTCTCCGCTGTAGCCACCAGCCACATACGTATTGTTGATTCCGCCTTGCGGAAGGCCCAAGGCTGAGTCGCAACCTGGACGGCCGTCGAGCGCCTGCGCCGCAAACTGGTCGGAAATTCCGCCTGAGAACGCCGGTCCGGCCGAAAAATCTCCGGTCCTTTCCGCTGGAGTGGGCACGATCACAGTTTGCCCCGAGATGCCTTGCCGCACCCGTCTGCCTTCGTAAGATACAAAGAAGAAGGTGCGGTCTTTTTTAATCGGCCCCCCGAAGGTTCCGCCGAACTGGTTCTGATTCTCCTGCGGCTTCACCGTGTTGAAGAAACCTTGCGCATTCAAAACCGTGTTACGGAAATATTCGTAGACGTCGCCGTGCCACTGATTCGTGCCCGACTTCGTAATAACGTTAACCACCGCGCCAGAGTTGCGGCCATATTCGGCATCGAACGTGTTGCTGATGACGCGGAATTCCTCGATGGCGTCCGGTGTGGGCTGAATCGTTGGCAGGTTGGCAAACTGGTCATTGGCATCGCCGCCGTTGACGCTGAAATTGTTGGCGCGCCCCCGGCCGCCGTTGACCGAAACCGCTCCCGCATCGTCGCTGCCGTAAAACGTTCCGCCGCTCGAACCTAATTGCGATTGCACGCCGGGTTGCAACTGCAGGAACTGGTAAGTATCGCGGGCGTTGAGCGGCAACTCGTTGACTGAGCGATTGTTTACCACCGCGCCAAGCTGCGTGCTGGTAGTGTCAACCAGGGGGGCCTCGGAGGTGACGTCGACCACCTCCTGAGTTCCACCGAGTTGCATCGTCATGTTGAGAGTAATGACCTGATTGACGTCGAGCGCAATGCCCTTGCGAACGTCTTTCTTGAATCCAGTCAATTCGAAAGTGAGCGTATAGGTTCCGACCGGAAGGTCTGGAAATCCGTAATCGCCGCTGCCGCTGGACTGCGTGTCCCGGCTTACTCCAGTCGCTTCATTCACGGCGGTAACTTTCACGCCGCCCACCACGGCGCCGGAGGGATCAGCGACGCGGCCCAGGATTCGACCGCCGGTGCCCTGCGCGGAAAGCAGTGCGGGAACGATGAGAGAGATCGCAACGACCAGGCAAACCGTTTGCAGACACATCAGGGTCCAGCGGGCTCGCGGTGACGGCATGGAACCTCCAGCCATTTTCGGCAGAACTTTTTTCTTGAAAACGACAGCTTGTGTGCAGCCGCAACCTTGCTATAATCCCGCAAGGTTAGAGAAGTGGGTGGCGTACTGTCAAGGATAAAAAAAGCGCTGCCTTGCATAGAAAATTCTCATCGGACGACCAGAGGTCATGAATTCCACCGGCTCGGAACCTTACTTGAAGATCGGAGATGTGGCGCGGCGGGTGGGAGTGTCGCCGTCGGTTATCCGGTCGTGGGAGAGCATGGGCCTGGCGCGACCGCGGCGCACCGAGAGCAACTATCGGCTGTATACGCCGGATGACGTGAAACTGCTGAAGCGGGCGCGGTTCCTAAGGAAAGTGCGGGGGCTGAACGCGGCGGCGATTGTCGAACTACTGCGGCGGGAAGGGCGTGCACGTCCGGCGGGAGACGGAAGCGCGGGCGCGATCGGTTCGCACTTGCGACAGTTGCGGGCGAAGCGGCGTCTCTCCCTGGCACAGGTGGCGCGAAAGGTGGGCATCTCGGTGGGATTCCTGAGCGCGCTGGAGCGTTCGCAGATGAGTGGTTCGGTGGGAACGCTGCGGAAGCTCGCGCGATTTTATAAAACCAACATTCTCGATTTTTTCGACGCGACCGGCGTGAGGAGCCGCCAGGTGCGTCCGAAACAAAGAAAGGTGCTGGAAGCTGGTCCCGGAGTGAGCATGGCGTTGCTGGCCTGGGGCAACACGGTGATGGAACCGCATCTTTTTCGGGTTGCGCCCGGATCAGGCAGCGGCGACTCTTACACGCACGAGGGAGAAGAGTTTCTCTATGTGTTGAAGGGAGAGCTGGCGATTACGTTGGAGAGAGATGAATACCGACTCAAGACCGGAGACAGTTTTTATTTTGAGAGCGCGACTCCGCACCACTGGAAAAATCCGGGGCGGGGGGAAACCTGTGTGCTGTGGATCAATACGCCGCCGACGTTCTAGTTGACCGAACGTCTGGAGGAATAATGAAGACACGATTATCGGTTCTACTCTTCGTGCTGGCCGTGATAGCTTTCGCGGGTTCATGCACAAAGAAGACTCCTACGCTCAATCTGCTGGTGTGGGAAGGCTATGCCGATCCTTCGTTCGTGAAGGCTTTTGAAGAGCAGCATCATTGCAAGGTTTCGGCGTCTTACATGGGGTCGAGTGACGAACTGGTGGCCAAGCTGCGCGGCGGCAGCGCCGGAAACTACGATGTAATCTCGCCGTCCAGCGATGTAGCTACTTCGATTGCAGCCGGGGCCTTGGCAGCTCCCTTGGACTTGACCAGGATCCCGAGCTACGGACAACTCTCTCCGCAGCTCACTTCCCTGCCTCTGGTGCGCGTGAAGGGCCAGGTGTACGGAATTCCATTCATGTGGGGGCCGGACCCGCTGATCTATGACACAACCGTTTTCGCACAGCCTCCCGATAGCTGGAGCGTTCTGTGGGACCCGAAATACAAGGGAAAGATTTCTGTGTGGGACGATCTGTCGACGGTCTACATGGCGGCGCAGATCCTGGGCTATGACAAGCCCGATCCGTCGCAGCTTTACAACTTGACCGATGACCAGCTCGAGGCGGTGAAGAAGAAGTTGCTGGAACTGAAACCGAACATCCGCAAGATGTGGTCGACCGGCGGAGAGCTGACGAATCTTTTTCAGAACCATGAAGTGGTGGCGGCCATGGGATGGCCGCTGATGACCAATCAGCTGCGCAAGATCAACTTCCCAGTGGGAGAGACGATTCCAAAGGAGAACACTACCGGATGGATCGACCACCTGATGATCACGGCTGGGAGCGAGAACCAGGAGCTGGCGTACGAATTTCTTGAGTACATGATTGAAGCGCAGACACAGAAAAAGGTGACGGACGTCACCGGTTATACTCCAGCGAATCCGCAGGCAGCGCAACTGATGACGCCGGAGGAAGTGAAGAGCCTGCATCTGGATGATGTCGATAACTATCAGAAGCGGCTTTATTTCTGGCAGAACGTGCCGCGGCGCGCCAAGTACAACGAGATCTGGAATGAAGTGAAAGCGGCGCAATAGGGCGGCGGGCTCCGGCCGTCGGGCTTCCGGCTTCGGCTTATGCATGGGGATGGTGAGGGCGTTGGGATTGACAACCAATTCCGAGATTATTGCGACGACTACAGCTGAGGCTGCCGCGAACCGATCACCGTTGCTCAGGATTCAGAATGTCGCCAAGAGCTTCGGCAAGAACGCGGTGCTGCGCGATATTTCTCTGGATGTGGCGGAAGGCGAGTTTCTCACGATCCTGGGTGAGAGTGGCTCGGGCAAGACTACGCTGCTGCGGATCATTGCCGGCTTTGAGACTGCGAGCGCAGGCGAGGTCTGGATGGGCGACGAGCGACTGGACCGGCAACCACCCTACCGGCGCCGCGTGAATACCGTGTTTCAGCACTATGCGTTGTTTCCTCACCTCACCGTCGAACAAAACGTTGCGTACGGACTACGCGTGGCGAAAAGACCCGAGGCGGAGATTGTCGTGCGGGTGAAGGAAGCGCTGGAGAAGGTAAAGATGTCGGTCCACGCCAAGTCGAAGCCCTCGAAAATCAGCGGAGGGCAACAACAGCGGATTGCCCTGGCACGGGCGCTGGTGAACCGTCCTCGGTTGTTGCTGCTGGACGAACCGCTTTCCGCGCTGGACGCAAATTTGCGGCGGCAGATGCAGGTGGAGCTGAAATCGCTGCAGCGCGAGGTCGGCATTTCATTCATTTTTGTGACGCACGACCAGGAAGAAGCGATGGTGATGTCGGACCGGATCGCGTTGCTGCGGTCCGGCGAACTAGAGCAGGTGGCGACTCCGCGCGAGATTTATGGCCGGCCGGCAACGGCTTACGCGGCGCAGTTTATTGGACACACGAATCTGTTGAAAGGCGCAGTGCGGGCAGGGGTCGTCCGCTGCGGTCTTCTCACGTGGCCGGCGGCGCTTCCCGACGGACCGGCTTTGTTCTCGCTGCGGCCGGAGAATATCCGGCTGGACACAGGAAGTGGGGCAACGAATGGCGGCGTGCGGGTTCGCGGAAAGGTCCGGCACCAGGCATTTCATGGAGCTACCGAATTGATTCGCGTGGAGTGCGTCGACGGATTGGTGTTGGTGGTGCGAACTCCGGGCAGCGGCGGAGCGCTGGACGCGGTGGAGTTGGAATTTTCTCCCGCCGATGCAGTTCTGGTACGCGAGTCTCCGGAAAGAATCTAATGTTTTCCCGAGCCTACAAAGCGGCAGTGACTCTGCCCCCATTGATTTGGGTGACGGTATTTTTGTTGGCGCCGTATTTGCTGATGTTCTGCTACAGCTTCTGGTCGGTGTCCGCGTCGCAAACCATCGAGCATTCCTGGAATCTCGCCAACTACAGCCAACTGCTGCGAGTGGACGTTTACTGGCAGACGCTGCTGCGCTCGATGTGGATCGCCGCAAGGGTGACCATATTCTCTTTGGTGCTGGGTTATCCGCTGGCCTATTTTCTTTCTTTTTATGCGGGGAAGAAAAAAGATCTGCTCTATCAATTGGTGATCATCCCGCTGTGGGTCAGCTACCTGGTGCGGGCCTACGCGTGGAAGACGATTCTGGGTTCCGACGGCGTGCTCAACACTTCGCTGCAGTATATGCACCTGACAAAGCATCCGCTGGAGTTTCTGCTGTACAGTCCGTTTGCCGTGGTGTTGACGCTGACGCACATCTACACTCCTTTCGCGTTTCTACCGATTTACGCGGCGCTTGAGCATATTCCACGCAATCTTGTGGAAGCGTCGCACGACCTGGGCGCAACACCGGGGCAAACGTTCTGGAAGGTGATTTTTCCGCTCTCGATTCCGGGTGTGGTGGCGGGCGCGACGTTTGCCTTCGTGCTGAGCCTGGGAGATTTTCTTGCTCCGTTGCTGCTGGGTGGGCCGAGCGGAATCATGATTTCCAACATCGTCGTCAGCCTGTTTGGCGCGGCTTACAACTGGCCTCTGGGCGCGGCGATTTCGTTCTGCATGCTGCTACTGGTGGTGAGCTTGCTCTTTTGCTCCGAGCGGCTGGAAAAGAAATGGAGTTTCTCGTGAGCGATGCGAAACTTGTTTCCGGCTCACGCTGGCTGTTACCGCACGCCTTGGCGGTGTTCGCGTTCCTCTATCTGCCGATTGCCGTTCTTATCCTTTATTCGTTCAACAGCGAGGGAGTGGGCGGATTCCCGCCGCATCATCTGACGCTCGACTGGTATCGAACTCTGTTCGCTGACGGGCCTATCTGGGATTCGGTGCTCAACAGCCTGCAAGTCGCGCTGGCGGCGATGGTGATCTCGCTCACATTCGGAGTGCCGGCCGCTCTGGCGCTGGAGCGGGCGCAGTTTCCGGGCAAGGCGCTGTTCCGGCGGTTGGTGCTCCTGCCATTAATCCTGCCGGGAATCATCACGGGGCTTTCGCTTCTCATGCTGTTCAACGTGATGGGAACGAAACTTAGCTTGATGACGATTGTCTTGGGGCACGGAACGGCTTTGATCTCGGTAGCGACGACTGAAGTATTTGCGGGCTTGCAGAAGCTCGACCGCGCGCAGGAAGAGGCTTCGCTCGATCTGGGAGCGAACTACTGGCAAACATTCTGGCGGATCACGGTGCCGAATCTGAAACTGCCGATCATCGGCGCAGCGCTGCTCATCTTCACGCTCTCAATGGACGAGATCGCAGTGAGCTTTTTTCTGATCGGGCGCGACAACACGCTGCCTCTGGAAATCTGGGGGCGTCTGCGTCGCGGCATCACGCCGGAGATCAATGCGGTGTCGACGATTATTTTCGTGTTTTCGATGATGGCGATCGTGTTCTGGTACCGCTTGCGGGTGCGCGGCGAAACCGGAGCGGACGTGAGTGTGGAAATCGTGGCAGATCTAGAGGGGGGCGTGGCATGAGCGCGAATCGCAGAGACTTCATCAAGTTTGTGGTTGCGGGTGCGGTGACGGCGGGATGTCCGATCGATCTATCGCTGGTGGCGGCGCAGACGAACGACGTGCAGAAAAACCACGTCGCCGACGTGGATGGCGAAGATAACCGGATCTGCCATCAAGTCCGCGACGGCAAGGTGTTCACGCGGCCTCCGGCTTCGGCGCGGCATGACGTGGTGATCGTCGGCGGTGGCGTGAGCGGGTTGGCGGCGGCTTATCGTTTGCGGCACCGCGATTTTCTTCTGCTGGAAAAGGAACCGCACTGGGGCGGCAATGCCTATGAGATGGAGTATGAAGGCAGCATCTATGCCACGGGATCGGCCTTCTTAGCCAAGGACGAACACGCATACCCGTTCGCGAAGGAAATTGGCCTGGAGCCGCTGCCGGTTAACAGCTCGGACGCGAGCATCATTCGAGGGGAATTGATCCTCGATACGTGGGGAGACGGGCTCGACAAGCTGCCTTATCCGGCACCCGTACGGGAGAGCTTCAAGAAGTTCAGGAAGGAAATGCTCACGATTGATGTGAAGAAGCGTGGCAAAGAACTTTTCGATAAACCGTTTTCAGATTTTCTGAAGGGGCATGCGGCAGAGCTCAAGCAGTGGTGGGATAACTTCGGGCCATCGAACTGGGGCGCAACCAGCGACGAAACGGCCGCGGGCTTGGCGATCGAATCGTTACAGGAGATGGTCGAAGAGAGCCGGACGGACGATCGCTATACCTGGCCCGGAGGCCTGGGCGCGATCACGAAAAAGCTGTCGGACATTTTGCAGGCGACACACAAAGACCGCATGCAGACCGGGGCGACCACAGTGGCCGTGGTTTCCGAAAAAGAAGAAGTGCAGGTCACTTACATACTGGGTGGCGAACTGAGGACGGTTGCGGCCAAGGCCGTGATCATGGCGACGCCCAAGTTCATCACACGGCGCATCGTCGATGGGTTGCCCGACAAGCAGAGCGACGCCATGCATCAGATTCGTTACATTCCGTATCCTGTAGTAAATCTGATTTTCGATAAACCGGTTTTCAATCATGGATACGACACGTGGTGCCCGGGCAACACCTTCACCGACGTGGTGGTCGCCGACTGGGTGATTCAGAAACAGGCGGGCTACCAACAGAAGCTCAACATCATCAGTTGCTACACCCCGATGAAGGAAGCGGATCGCGGTTACCTGCTGAACGAAATTGGCGCGCGCAAGATCGCCGCGAACGTGCTGGCTGACTTCCAGAAACTCATGCCGGGCTTGAACGTCGACCCAGTCGAGGTGCACATCTACCGGCGGGGGCATCCTCTGTATATGTCGACGCCCGGGCTGTACACGCAGGTTCAGCCCCTGGTGCGGCAACGTTTGGATCGCGTCTTCTTCGCCAACACAGATTCGGAAGGTCCGGAATCGACCACCAACGCGGGAATCCTCGCCGCGCAGCGCGCGGTGAAGGAAGTGGAAGCGCGGTTGGCGGGAAGGCCGATGCCGAAGGAAAAAGCCGTCGCGGGCTGAGGTCGTTTACCTCTCACTCTGCACCGTCCGCGAGATGTAGCTGATTTCTTGCTTGCCGGTATTTGCACGTAAGTGCGATGTAATCCCCTGAGAAGTCTCCTCCCATAGTAAAGTTATACATGGGACGATTACGGCCGAGCGACGGCTGCGTGCTCCCATCAATCCGGCGCCAAATAAAGGACATACTTTGAGTTTGAGCATTCGCAATATCGCCATCATCGCGCACGTGGACCACGGCAAGACCACGCTGGTCGACGCCATGCTGCAACAGAGCGGCACATTTCGTTCCAACGAACATCACGTCGAACGGGTGATGGATTCGAACGAACTGGAGCGGGAGCGCGGCATCACCATCCTAGCCAAGAACACCGCCATCTTCTATCACGATGTGAAAATCAACATTGTGGATACGCCCGGCCACAGCGACTTTGGCGGTGAAGTAGAGCGCGCGCTGAAAATGGTGGACGGAGTGATGCTGCTGGTGGACGCCAGCGAGGGTCCCCTGCCACAGACGCGCTACGTGCTGACTAAAGCTTTGGAGGCCAACCTGCCCCCGATTGTGGTGATCAACAAGATCGACCGGCCGGATGCGCGTCCGCAGGAAGTGCTTAACGAAATCTACGACCTGTTCATCGATCTTGACGCGAAGGAAGATCAGCTCGACTTTCCGGTTCTATATACGAATGCGAAAGAGGGAACGGCGTCCACGGACATCAAGGGCGGCGGCGAGAACCTTCAGCCGTTGTTCGAAGCGATCCTGAAAACAATTCCGTTGCCCCAGGGCGATCCGAAAGGGCCGCTGCAGATTCTGGTGGCGAACCTCGATTACAGCGACTACCTTGGGCGGCTTGCCATCGCACGCGTGTTCAACGGCACCATGTTCACCGGCGAAGACGTGGTGATCGCCAAGCTCGACGGATCGATGCACAAAACCAAGATCACCAAGTTATTTTCCTTCTCCGGGTTGAAGCGCACCGACATCACGGAAACCGTTCTGGGTGATATTGTCGCCGTCGCCGGAGTTGAAGGCATCACCATCGGCGAGACCATTACGGACGCTTTGAATCCTGCGCCACTGCCGCCGATCGTGATCGACGAGCCGACCATCGCGATGACCTTCACCGTGAACACTTCGCCGTTCGCGGGACGCGAAGGAACGTACGTGACATCGCGAAATCTGCGCGAGCGCCTGGCCAAGGAGTTGCTCACCAATGTTTCTTTGCGCGTGGAAGAGATGGGTACGACCGATTCCTTCAAAGTTCTGGGGCGCGGCGAGTTGCAGCTTTCCATCACCATCGAAATGATGCGGCGGGAAGGCTATGAGCTGATGGTGGGCAAGCCCGAGATTGTAACCAAGCGCATTGATGGCAAGCTGATGGAACCGGTGGAGCATCTTACAGTGGACGTGCCGGAGGGATTTGTGGGTGTGGTCATGGAGCAGTTGGGATCGCGCAAGGCCGAAGTCACCAACATGCACAATCACGGCTACGGGCGGGTGCGCATTGAGTTCCGCGTGCCCAGCCGCGGGTTGATCGGACTGCGCAGCCAACTGCTGACGGATACACGCGGAACGATCGTGATGAATTCTCTGTTCGACGGATACACGGAGTGGCAAGGGGAGATTCCGCACCGGCTTACGGGAGCGTTGATCGCGGACCGGGACGGAGTTTCGACGGCATACGCGCTGTGGGGTCTGCAGGAACGCGGAGAGCTTTTCCTCGGGCCGGGCGTGGAGCTGTATGAAGGAATGGTTATCGGCGAGAACGCGAAAGACGATGATCTCGACGTCAACGCGGTGCGGGAAAAGAAACTCACCAACATGCGGGCTTCAACGGCTGACGAGGCCATCCGGTTGGTGCCCTTCCGGCAGTTGAATCTGGAACAGGCGATCGAGTTCATCGCGGATGATGAATTCGTGGAAATCACTCCGAAATCGCTGCGGCTGCGAAAGAAGGTTCTGCAATCGAACCAGCGCAAGAAGAAGGCGATGGTGACGGTGGAAGAAGGGTGAAGTCGAGCAGGCAAGCCGGTGCATCGCAAGGCGAAGCACCGTTGCGAATGTTCCTGGTCCCGTGCAGCTGCGGCGCGACATTTGCGGTCGCGGAAAACTATGACCACCAGGGAACGGCCTGGAGCCGGTATTTGATCTGTCCCAACTGCGGCAAGCGCCACGACCCCAAGAATCGGCTGTTGCAAATTGGATATCACCGCGAGGGATACTGGAAGGTGGACGGTTGCTAATACGGTTGCTAATAAGGTCGCGGCCTTCGGCCTTCCTCCGATTTGACAAGCGCGATTTGACAAACCTGCTATACTTCTCGCCGCATTCGACTGTTCGCCAGCTCCGGTATCGATTTTCAGGAAGGTGTCCCCGACCTGCCAGTCCGCCGCATCGAGCTCGCACTTCGACAGCTCAATGCAGAGGCAGAGGCGTGAAGAATATTTTCGTGGGGAACCTGAGTTTTAACACATCGGAAGACGAACTGCGGCAGATGTTTGAGCCGTTTGGCCAAGTGGATCGGGTCAGCATCATGACCGACCGCGACACCGGACGCTCACGCGGCTTCGGCTTTGTGGAAATGGCCAGTAACGAGGATGGAGAAAAGGCCATCACAGGGTTGAACGGCTCGCAAGTGGGCGGACGCACCCTCAACGTAAACGAGGCACGCCCCAAAACCGAGCATGCCGGCGGCGGCGGACGCGACCGCGGAGGCCGGGGCGGCGATCGCGGCGGAGACCGTGGCGGCAGGGGTGGCGGCGGTGGCGGCAGAGGCCGCTGGTAAGAACCCAACGCTCTCCGCTTGGAAGAAGACGAAGAGAGTTTTCGCGACGCTCACTGCGCCGGAATTGGCACCCCGCAGGCGAGGGTTGCGCCGGGATTCCTCAGTAACAGCTGTCAGCCCGCGGACTAACCGCGCGCTGTCGTTGATGCTTGTCGAGCGCCGATGTAAACTGATCCTACTGGTGTGCGCCCGTAGCTCAGATGGATAGAGCGATTGCCTCCGGAGCAATAGGTCGGGAGTTCGAATCTCTCCGGGCGCACCATATTCCTCCTTATTCTCTCAGTCACTTCTGTGCTCTCAGACCTCGGCGGTTTTTTGAGGATTTTGGGCCGGTACCCAGACGTAGGGCTGGAGATTGAGGTTGAGCTGTGGCCTGCAATCCGCGCCAGCGTCCAAGCGGCGTGGATGTTCTCAAGACATGTGGTGCCCCCTAGCCATTCCCGTAAACTACAGTCTCGACGGAACGCAAAGCATCATTGAGAGGGGGTGCCGTTAACGTTAGTTCCAGATCACTTCTAAATTAGCTTTTGGCTTTGGCTTTGGCTTTCGGCTTATGTGAGCGCTCTTCATGATCGCCGGATCGGTTCAAATGCTCAGGAATTCCGGTGATGAGGCCTTGATAATCCGTGAGCCGGTCACCCATGATGACCACCCCCTTGGAGGTGATTTCATATTCGCGGATATCCTTGCTATGGTTGCCACCGCGCATCTTGATAACGACCATGATCTTGCGAAGCTGGCCGTCGATGCATACGTAGCGAAGCCGGATAATGTCATCGGTGAGAAAGGAAATCGAGTAGGTGCTGAACGGGAATTCTGTGAAAGACTCGTTCACCTCAACGGTGCTTAGAATCGTCACCCCGACTCCGGTCAAAGCGGTTATCATGCGGTAGAGCGATTCGCGAAAGTCGGCGCGGAAGCCGGGTGCAAGCGCCATCTCAAAGCCCGCCAGCGAATCAATCACCAGGCGTTTGGCGCCAATCTTCCGGACCGCGTCGAGAATCTCGTGCATGGTTTCATCC